>Ga0080003_1001520_pt1 | contig 12091 bp, 12 predicted proteins | sample JossMetagenome_FD_69206 | JGI IMG/M metagenome (GOLD analysis project Ga0080003, IMG submission 69206) | Hot spring microbial communities from Joseph's Coat, Yellowstone National Park, USA - JC2_E (SPADES assembly) (version 2) | ecosystem: Environmental > Aquatic > Thermal springs > Hot (42-90C)... | reverse complement strand
AGCATAAAGAATATTTAAAAGATCTCGGGAAAGATATAACGCTCTTTACGGCAGGAATATTCCTCGGTCCGATAGTTGATGGAACACAGCTGGCGATAAAACATGCCAAAAAAATAAAGGAGATTAAGGTGAAAAAATGAAAGCAGAAATAAACAAGATTTTAAGCATTTTTATATTAATAATATTAATATTTGAGTCATTTACAATAATTTCATCAAACATAATATCTTCTGGTGCGCCAGCTGAAATAATAAACCAAATTCCAATTTATATAGACAATACGCAATCTTCTGCTACTCCTGGTCCTTTCCAGCAGATGATTATAATTCCCATCTCTAAATTTTCATCATATATCTATGATAATAATACTTCGGCTAATTTCGAGTTTTATTATGCAAACAACACAATAATCCCCAGCTGGATAGAGTCAGTAAATTCGACAACAATAGTGGTCTGGTTGAAGTTGTATTCAATACCAGCCAATACAAAAATCACAATTTACCTAGGTTTTGCATCAAAATCTACAAACCTGCTATCATCATCAGGAATAACAGGGATAGGTGAAGCACCATATCTTAGCCCTACCTACGGGGAATATGACGATGGGGCGAGCGTATTCAACTATTATACGAGATTTGGTGGTACATCATTGCCTATTGGATGGAGTGGTTTTGGTGCAGATTATTCACTAACTTACGGAACCACATATTTGACTATAACTACAACAGACACTGGTAGCACTTATGGAGGTATATATACAACTTCACAAGTTCCATCAATTCCATCAATATATGAATTTTATGGGAACATGTACACATCTACAACTTCATCTGGTTATTATAATTTTGCAGGTGTGCTTGATACTTCATCTCCTTCTTCAAGTCCATATAATAATATGGCATATGTCATACAAGTAGGAAGTAGACCAGATTGGGATATCGTTGGTAGTAATAACGGTTATTATTATGATACGGGATATGCAGACCAAAATATTATTCAAATTTATGGTTTAAGTATTCCAACTTCAACATCAGCTCAATTCTATCATAATTATACGTCTACCCCTATGACAACATCAATGCCAGCAGAATCTCTCAATTCGTTTGTATTTACAGGTAGTGGCGGGTCTCCGCTCTATATATATTGGTATCGTGTCCGTGCCTACCCGCCCAACGGCGTGATGCCTTCGGTGACTTTCGGATCGGTTTCAGCTGTAAAATTTCAAATATCCTTCTATCAAACCTCTTTGCCAGTAGGAACTGAATGGGGTATTAGATTGAATAATACCACGAATGTATTGTGGTCAAATGCTTCAGGAGAATATATAAATTTCACAAAACTCTATTTAGGTAATTATTATTATCAAGTAATAAATGCCACAGGCTATTATTCCACAACATATGAAGGAGAAATAACGATTAACGGTGTAAATGTTTCACAATTAATAACATTTAAAGTAGGTTATTCAGTTTCAATCAAGGAAACAGGATTGCCCTCAGGAACTAAATGGTACGTTAATGTTTCAAAGCAACCTGGACTAGCAGAAGGGGCCTGGAATATTGTTTCAACTGATCAATATGCTAATTTTACTGAGCCAAATGGCTCATATTCATATATAATATCAACAGCAAACAAAGAATATAAGCCATCATCATATTCTGGCTCATTTAAAGTAAATGGAGCATCGATTTCGGAAACAGTGAATTTTATTGAAGTTAATTATACAATCACTTTTAAAGAAACAGGTCTTCCATCAGGAACATCATGGTCTGTAACATTTAATGGCAATACAAAGACAAACACCACGAATACAATCTCATTTACAGAGCCTAACGGCACATATTCATTCAGCATAGCTTCAATTAATGGTTATTCTATATCACCATCCTCAGGAAGCATAACTGTTAATGGTGCAAATGTGAATCAGACTATAACATTCACATCTGATACAACATCCTTATACACAATCACATTTACAGAATCAGGTCTCCCATCAGGAATATCATGGTCAATTACACTGAATGAAACAATTAAGTCTTCAACAACTAATACAATAACATTCTCAGTACCGAATGGAACATATTCATACACCATTGGTTCAATATCAGGGTACACAGCATCACCACCCTCTGGAACCATAACGGTAAATGGAGCAAATGTTAATCTAGCAGTAACATTTACTCTGGTTACATACAGAGTAACATTTACAGAGAATGGATTGCCATCAGGTACCATGTGGTATGTTAATTTGAGCAATGGGCAATCATATTCATCAAAAAATAATACAATAACATTCAGTAAGCCGAATGGAACATACTCATACACAATAGCAACAGTGAACAAGAGTTATGCTCCAAACCCAGCATCAGGAACATTCAGAGTGAATAGCACGAATGTAAATATAAATACAACATTCAACAAAATAATAACAGGCCCTGCATCTCCAATTGCCAATATTTCTGCTCCTTCTGTGGTTGCTCTAGACTCTATTATAATATTATCAGCAAAGAATTCTACAGCACCTGCGGGTGCAACAATAATCAATTTTACCTGGAATATTTATGCACCTAACGATAATCATTATATAAAATACGGAGAGACAATTTCAATATATTTCAATGTGGTAGGGGCATATACTATAAATCTAACTGTAAGGGATAGCGCAAATAAAACAAACTCTACAAGAATAAAAATTAATGTTGTTTCCCCTGGTATAGACCCGAATATCCAAATATCATATACTCTTATTATCCTGTCGAATGGGTATTATGAATATGACGTAATAGTGAATGCAAGGGATAATATTTCAATAGTTCAATTCCTTGCCAGTATAGATGGGATTTATGTAAATGCCACATTTACAAAACAGCTGGGTTATCGGTATTACTATGTTGTGGAATTCAATCCAGATACCTTTGGCTATGGCAATCATATAATTAAATTTGAAGCAATCAATAGCCTTAATGGATATAATACAACAATAACTTATGCAACATTTGGTTTATCAGGTTCAGATGGCATACTGATATATATCTCGGGGAATATTGCATTTGCAACAGTTATCATCATATTCATTATTATAATACTATCATTTATATATGCTGGATATAGAAATAGAAAAGCTAAGAGAACTACATGGCCTAAAAATTCAAAAGGGGTGAAAAAATGAATTTTATTGAATTTATTAATACTTATCCATTTCTTTTTATACTTTCAGTTCTCCTCATTCCCATTCTGGTTTTTTCTTTATATACTATTGCCAAGCATAGAAAAAACAAAGATTCAGGAGTCACTATCATAAATCAAACAGCACAACCACAAACTCAACCCGGCGAGGAGGACAATCTGGAAATAACAGGTTCGCTGGATGAGTTAGCAGTCCAAAAGATATTCGGGATCGGGAGAAAAATAAAAGAAGCTGTCATAGGCTTTGCCATAGCTATTCCTTTCGCAATTCTTTCGTATCTTGTATCTGAAAATCTAGGGATAACAATAGCGTCCATATTCATTTTCCTCTTATTTGGATATTTCTGGGCGAAGAAATGGGTAAAGCCCGAAGGAGTACAGATAATACTGGATGGAGACATAGACCCTGAGAATCCTGCAGCAGGAGTTCAGCACATAGACTATATAATCCCTTATGAGCAATGGAAATATATCATTTTCACGGACCAGGGAGGCGCATATCCGATAAAAACAATAGACGGCATGGCCTACCGTGCCACAGCAATATCATTCTGGGATCCAGAAGAGAGGATCGTTAAGGATATAACACTGGCGTGGATGCATTCTCCGCATTCAAATTTTGAGCAGGAGCATGAATTAAATCATAAACTTCAGACTTGGCTTAAAATACTTCTTAAACAATCAAATGCATATAAGCGTCTTACAGATATTCTAGGAATACTTGAGGCAAAACGCATCACAAGTGACAGAGAGAAAATTAAATACGATGCCCGTTCATCTGTTTCAAGAACTAATGAAGACATTGATTCTATACTGTCTGAAATTAAAAGCTATGATATACAGGTAAAAAGGATTATGAAGACTGGAAAGGAAACGAAAGAAAAGGTTGACAAGAGCCCTGATGACATGAGTTCAGGGGGTGATATAGGTGCCGGACAGTGACATTGAAGCGAGAATGAGGAGGGCTATATCTGCCTCAGTCGCAGAGCAATGGGCTAGTTTTCAGAAATCATTCATAAGAGAATATGTTCTAAAGAATCTTGACACACTGCCAGAAGATGAAAAGCAGAGGGAAGAGATAATAGAGAAGATTGAAAATTGGTATGCGGATAAAAGATTATTATTCATCAAAGACCCAGCAGGGGAATCTGCATTTTTGGAAGAACTATTCGAAAATCCATTATTGATAAAGAACGCATTATTTATGAATGAATGGAATCAATACAGAAATTTACAAATGTCTAGATCCTTGATGGAAAAAAACGATCCATTAACGAATGTCGCAATGCTGGAGATGCCTGAAGGAAAGGAAATTCCAGACGAAAAAACAATGATAGCTCATTATTTTGCATACTACGAAAATCTTGGAACCGAGAGATCTGGAAGATTAGAGGAAGTAATTGGTCCCATGGGATCGGGAAAATCTAATTATCTTGCTTGGAAGAGCATAAGGGCCTTACAGAGGGGATATATAGTGTTCACTAATTTTGAATTAAGAAATGTTCCGCAGGCATATCATTCCAATTGGCATAAAGTGAATAATCTCCTTGACCTATTGAAAGAAACAATAGAGCTCAGGCAAGAAGGCGAGGAAAAGATAATTTTCTGGATACTGGACGAGCAGGGCAGGGTCAGGGGAGGGTCATCAATCACAAGGTCCACAAAGGAGGCAAGATACCTTTCCGAGCTACTGACAATGATAAGAAAATTCGGAGTATTTCTGACGAGGGCCAGGCAGGTTGACAATATACCTGACGACCAGAGGGGATGGGTATCACAGATAATCAGAAAAAATCCCAACAGGCCAGATATTCTGCACGTTGAATATCTCAATGATGGCGAAACTTATGAAGAATACGAATTCACAATCCCGTCAATGCACAGTTATTATGATACGAATGAACCCGCAGAATTTGATTATAATGTTGACACGGAAACTATGCAGAAATTTATGGTTGCAAGGGTAAACGAGGGAGCTACGCCCATGGAAGCAATAGCTGAATACCTTCATATCTCCAAGAAGATAGCGAAAAAAGAGACTAAAAAGATAATGAAAAAACTCAAAAAGTTGGCAGGACCTGGAAGGGGAGAGAACCCGAATTCGCTTGAAGCTCTTAGAAGGATAAACGAACAGAGAAAAATGGAGAGGATGAAAAACGCTGAAAATGCGAATGATGCACAAGAAGGAAAAAATTAAATGTAAAAGCGAAGAGGAAGAATAAACATCCCTCCATATTTTCTGTCTCCCAACTTGGCATGTTGGGACTGATGAGGCTGCCTAAGCCGAAACGGAAAAACCAAAGGAGGTGAAACATGGTAAAAAAAAGAAAGATAACACGAAGAGATAGAAAGATATTCCGTCAAAATGCTCTAAAGGGAACGGAAAAATGGAAGAAAGCGCCAGCCTGGGTAAGAAAGGCAGAGAGGAACCGCCGCACACACGGATGGGGTTTCGAGGGGAAATCTCCGCATACCAGAAAGAGGGTCTATAAAACTAAAAGATAAAGTTGCAGATGAATGAAATATAACTTTTTTTATAAAACTTTTATTTTTTGTGCTATCTCGATAGCATCGATTCGGCAGGGGTATCACACTGGAAGAGGGAAGAGGAACGTTAAAAAATGTCGCTTAAGAAAAAATCAAAGGCGAATTTATTTCGATTATTGATCGATCATTATCCAATTCGCAAGAATATAATGAAATGCAATTTACAGAGATTTGAAAGTCTTATGATGAATATTTTACTGACTTTATTCCTTGAACCCTTAATTTTTAATTTTAAAAGCGAGCTGAATAAAAATAGAGATGAAGACTCCTACCTTCGACGATGAGAGGATTTTAGAAGTATGTCCCATATGTTCCCAATGCTTCCCTCATCCTTTCCAGATCCTTCGCTAAAGCCTTCCTCGCCAGAGCAGTTAATTCATCATTCCTGTCACGAAGAATCATGGAAACTTGAAAGAGAGTGATGAATGGAGCTATTGAATTGAGTGATACCATCAGCGAAAGAATTTCGTATCTCTCTATGGCAAGATTGATCAGAAATTCGCCCCCAGATCCTGATTGACTGCCCACTCCTTCGCCGAGAAGGCTCATCCAGGCGGGATAATCATCCATGAAGCTCCGGCTGAATCTGTCGAATGCTCCTTGACCCACAGGTTCAGCATCCAGAAGGGAAGCTGTTTCGTCAGGTTCCAGACCGTACAGGGACCCAAGGAACATCATCCTCCTGAAAGTCCATTGGAAACAAATGTCGGAGACATATACTCGAATCAGTTGCTTGATTATCCTACCCGTGGACAGATCCTCAAACTTTTCAGGCGGAACAACTGATATCCTCCGGAAGATCGGCAGTAACTTCCCCCTCAGTGAGGCTGTCAAAGTTCCCTGAAGGTATGAATACCCTGAGGGTCTGTTGTGGGGAAGAAGGCCCTCGAGAAGGTTCTTTCCTTTCATAACCCCCTCCGGGTTTATTTCCTCCTGGCCCAACTCATTCCTGAAATAATAATCCGCAAATAGGATCATGGAACCAATTGTTTCCTTCACTCCAGAAGGGTGCGCATCAATCCTTCCTGTCAGAAGGGGGTCAAGGCGCATATTTAGGAGGGTGAGAGATTCCCTGGGGGAGAGAGCTATCGAATATTCCATATTGATCCTATCAAGGTTCTATTCTACGTCTTTGAGGTTTCAAGATTCTATCCTCTAAGGATTTCTCCATTCCTGGAATGCGAGGAGGAATTTCTCCCATTCATATTCGAATTTATCATAGAACCCTGAAGCAACGCTGGTCCGGACTTCCTCCAGAAGCTCATCATCATCCTCGAATTCATCCCCGTTATCTTCGTCTACGTATCCATCTCCATCTTCGTTCTCAACGACGGTTTCATATTCAGGGAGGTCCCATGGCTCGATCAGAGAGAATTCTGCCCAGAGCCTTTCCCCGCTATCATATCCATCGTAGCTACCCTCCTGGCCGATACCGACATCATAGGTTCCGTCAGGGAAGATCCTCAAGACTACCATTTTCGAAGGATCCTTCCTGAGCCAGACAGCCTTTTCGATGATTTCATCCCTCAAATCCCCGGTTTCAATCCCGAGAAATTCTTCCAATTCCTTTTCTATTTTTTCTTTTTCTATTTTTTCAGATACCATCAGTATCACCATATAGATATCCAATAGAAGTATTTAAGGTTTTTGTTTTTTCTGTTCTTTTCCATATCCATCTATTTCATGAGGAATAATTCGAGCGATCTAAGATATTCATTCCCCCTAATGCTTGCGCGAAGCATCCATGTTAATTTCTAATTTTTTAGAAGCTTTTTTAGACTTCCCAATGATGATTTTATCCAACCTGATCCCTTGAAGCTTTAATTCATATTTTTAAAAGCGAGCAGAATAAAAATGCGAGTTAAAAGATGTTATACAATATATAAATAATGAAACTGTATTATTATTGGAATGGAAAATTGCCATAAATGCCGTCTCAGGGAGAGTTGCATTCATCCCGTAGGAGGCTCGGGAGCAGGGAAGATAATGTTCATAGGTGAAGCCCCAGGCGAAACCGAAGATAAATTGGGTATTCCGTTTGTAGGGAGATCAGGAAAATTGTTGAGGACAGCGGTGGGGGATGGTCATTATTTTACGAATGCAGTTAAGTGCAGACCTCCAGGTAATCGAAAACCCTTAAATGATGAAATAGAAGCTTGCTTCCCTCACCTGAAAGGGGAGATAGACAATATTAAACCGGAAGTTATTGTGTTCGTCGGGAAAACGGCCTATTTACTCCATAATAAATTATCAAGCCTATATCCAAATATCCATTATGAATTCTTTTATCATCCAGCATACGCACTAAGAAAAGGAATAGCGAGGCAGTGGATAACGGAAGTAGGAAATACACTAAATAAGATTAAACAAGAATATGGCTCTGGACTCCATGATGAGACATTTATTAAACTTGATCCTTTGGAGCGATAAAAACTATTTTTAAAAATGAGCAGAATAAAAATGTAGGTGAAGAATAAGCCTCTACGTTTTATATTAAAACGTATAGAAATTCATTTCTTTTCCATGAGTTGCTTAAATATCAAGGTAACAAAAAAGATTATTTTCCTATACGTTTTATGTTAAACGTGATAAGCCGGGATCTCATATTGAGTGAACATCCGATCATGAAATCGGGGATCCGTATCTTAAGGCCCTCGGAATTTAAAATTATCAAGAATAGCATAACTAACAGGGAGAAACAGATCCTGGTTGACGCTCTCCTTTTTACAGGCCTGCGTTATGAGGAAGCTGTGAGGTTGAGGAGAAATCCCGAGTGGTTCGACGGGAACTTTATTCATTTACCCGAATGGGCACAGCAGAAAGTCAAGAGGAAGCAGAGGGAGAGATGGGTCAGGTTATCTATTCCTGGTAAATATGTGATGAGGGAGTTTTTCTCCATAACCGTACCGTCCCGCATTGCTTTGGATAAATGGCTGGCATATAATTTTCCACTCATTGAGGGGTTGTCAGCGAAATCCTTCAGGAAAACCTGGGAATCCTGGCTATTGTTTTCTTTTCCGGATAAGGCCATGGAAATAGCACTGAGCCAGGGGCATACTGAACTAACACAACTCAGGCACTATGCTAATCTTCCTTTTTTGGATAAGGATAGGGAGGAAATGAATGAATTTGTGGTGGGGTGGATTTAGAAATCTTTAAGGCGGTAGCTATGGAAAGAATTAAGCAAAGAGCTATATATAGAAATGAGGAAATGATTGATGAAAGAGGTCTATCTTTGAACCCAAAGCAGCTAAAGCCCATATTAAAATGGGCGGGAGGCAAGAGGCAAATTCTTCCGTACCTCTTAAAATACTTGCCTGATAACTTTAATACATATTATGAACCTTTTGCAGGAGGACTGGCATTACTTATAGAATTGTTTAACCAAAACAGAATCAAGAAGGCGGTAATATCTGACATCAATAAAGATTTAATAAATCTGTACAGGATAATAAAGGAGAAGCCGTATGATTTGATCTCTAAATTAAAGGAAATACCCTTCAAAAATAACAGAGATGACTATTATTCAGCAAGGAAATTGTTCAATTCGATTGAACCAGAGGAAAATGTAACCAGGGCTGCCCTTTTATTATATCTCAACAGGCACGGGTATAATGGACTCTACAGGGTCAATTCCAAGGGAGAATTCAACGTTCCATTCGGCAGGTATGATAACCCATCACTGCCTGATGAAGATAGCATAGTTAAATTTCACGAGATGTTAAAAAGTTGTGAAATTTTAAATTTAGATTTTGCAGAAGCTGTCAAAATGGCCCGTAGATCTGACTTCGTATATTTTGACCCGCCCTATATGCCGTTAAATGAAACATCTTATTTTACTGACTATACCTCAGGTGGTTTTTCAGAACAAGACCAAAAGAGATTGGCATCAGTTTTTAAAAAACTGTCGAATAAGGGGGTTTTCGTTATGCAAAGTAATTCAAATAATGAATTTATTAGGCAACTATATGCTGAATACAATATAGTTGAAATAGAAGCAAGACGTAATATAAATTCGAATGCTTCTAAAAGGGGTTCAGTAAAAGAACTCATCATCCTGAATTATCAGGTGAAATAGATGACACCAGGAGGAAAAGGAACAAGAACAGGTACAATTATGGAAAGGATGATAGAACCCGCTTTGAGATTTAATAATTACAGCTTTTTAAAACAAGTATATATTGGTCAACAACTATTTGGAAATAGGTATAAGGCTGATTTTGTAGTTGGTGATAAAATAATTAGTTTAAAATGGCAGCAGGTGCCCGGCACGGCCGAACAAAAACTAATTTATGAAATAGCCAGTTTGATTAAAATAATAGAAGATTCGAAAGGAGGATTTACAAAGGCATATATAGTATACGGCGGTAATGGCTTTTCACCAGGAGCTGTAAATTATATGCAACATAATATGCATGTGGACTTACTGATACACGGAAACCTTGTTTTCATTGAATCCCTCAATGATTTCATAGCACGCATAAACCAGCATAATCTCTAATTGAGCTAAGACAACAAAGGCATTTCCGACTGTTATCCGTCTTCCATGCCTGGAGAATGTGATAATGCGTTCATTTTTTCAATTTATTCATTTTTCAGATAGGGGTAGAAGTTTCAAATATCAATTCCGGGATTCTAAATCGTGGGAGATATGAATGCATTTGACAGGGAGTTCTGGAACGGTGCCTTGAAGGCATCGATAATGATTGAAAGGGACCTTAAGAAATTGTTGAACGAGGCCAGTGAAGGCGAAAAGGAAGGCATAAAAGTCGCAATAGCAAGGGTAAGGGAAATGAAGGAGAGCATCGAGACGCTCCATGGAAATTCGGTGATGAAGGCATTGAGGGAAATTGAACTTGAAGAAGAATAAAGCAGGGTTTATAGCTGCTCGCTTTCCAATAGGGAATTCATTTCTTTTTTACTTTTTCTATATTCTTTGAGATTACTTGCTCTGATGGAATCCCTCATTTTGCGATATTCCTTCGTGGAAACGATATTTTCATAAATCCTTGACATATATGAGGGCCTGTTGTTTTTAATATCTTCTGCAGTGGGAGACTTATTGATGATTCTAAAGAAAAGTTGTTCGATTTTATTCTCGTTTAATTCTGATGAGACATCAGGCCAATAATCTTGAGGATTCTTTTTAATATTGTTAAGCTCAGGAAGGTTGAGATTATCCTTATCAAATAACCTGAATCTCATAATGGGATTATTTTCTTTTTCATTAAACCCGTTGTGGTAACCTTCAGCGGTTATGTCAGAGATTATAAAATTTGAATAATGGATTCTGGAAACATCTGTCCCAAAAACACGGGGGGCATCGACTGTGATTATGGCCTTATTTCTCTCATGTATTTTATCCAGCCTGTCCATTATAAATCTATAAGAGTTACGGGCATATGGGTACGAAGAATAGGTATAGCTTAAGAAAGGCACCAATGAGGATTCCTTCATATAACTTTCAGTATAGTTGGTAACAGCATGGTATTCCTTTATCGGTATAACCGGAGAAAAATTAAGGTCTTTCTGCCGCAGGAAACCCAGCAAATCGATCACTCCACCATTCCCAAAATGATTCAAAGTGATAGGTGAAAGCAGCTCTACCCTGAATAAATATAGGTCTATCTCAGTTGACAGGTTTCCGATGATATCCACAATAAATTCCGTGACATTTTTCCGGATACTCGGTTCACCTTTAATTTTTCCAATAACATCTTTATTCGGCGAAAAATATAAAGCCTTGAGTGCGTTGGAATTATCTACTCTGTTAAATTCATCTTCCAAACGTGCGGTGACGGTTGCCAAATAATCGTTAGTGTTTTGGACACTCTGCAAGGTTTCTAAATTAATTCTGTATTCGTTTATGAAAAGATTCCTCATTTCTGTTAAGGCTACATTGACGCCGAGACCACTTTTTGAATTAAGGTCATGTTTATTGATGAATCGATTTGGGGTCTCAAAGGTTCCTCTTCTGTATTTGATTTCTAGCCTCGAAATGTTATTTATATCCCGTTCGTGAGGAATAACATCTAATCCCATTTTAGCTCCGGCACCTTTGTTTTAGTGGCATATTCTGGATATTTTCTGTAAACATACCTGAGTATCCCCTTGGTATCCCACTCGTCCCAGCTGATTTTTTGATTCTTCAAGGCACCCTTTATTTCATCTGGCAATTTCCTGGATATTTCTTCTGCTTTCCTTTTGCCCTCCTCGGTCAGAATGTACGTTTGGTGGCCCTCTCCTCTATTAATAACTTTTATCAGACCCTGGTTTCTCAGGTATTTTAATGAGTCTTCTACTAGTTTGCTGAATGGCCCATATTTATCTGGGTGGTAGAGGAGGTCCTCTGAGTAAT
>Ga0080003_1001518_pt1 | contig 12110 bp, 12 predicted proteins | sample JossMetagenome_FD_69206 | JGI IMG/M metagenome (GOLD analysis project Ga0080003, IMG submission 69206) | Hot spring microbial communities from Joseph's Coat, Yellowstone National Park, USA - JC2_E (SPADES assembly) (version 2) | ecosystem: Environmental > Aquatic > Thermal springs > Hot (42-90C)... | reverse complement strand
TACCTGGACAAGCAGCAGATATAGCAGGATCAATTGTAGCTGAAACACCTAAAGCTGCTGCTGCTGTATTTTGAGCTGTTACTTCATCAAGGCACTGTCTTGCATCTGCCAAAGCAGCACCTGAAGCAGCGTTATGCATATATTGAATGTACTGTGGTATTGCTATCGCTGCTAAGATAGCAATGATGGCTATAACCACCAAAAGTTCGATAAGGGTAAAACCAGAGCGGTAGCGTCCGCGTTTTGCTTCGTAGATGGACGCAGATAAAGGTGCACCATCTTGATTAAGAGCATCGCTCTTACTTAGGCCTTTCTTCTTAGAGAGTTCTTCTCTCAAAACAAACACGTCTTTTACACTTTTCATAACATACCTCCTTACTAGTGATATATTAATTATATCAAAAAGTCAAGCAAAATTACTAAAATATGATATAGATTGTATTACAAATGTAATACAAATATTATATAGCATAAATAAAACCAACTTAACTTGACATAATATGCTATATTATATATATGAGAAACTTAGCTTTGGCTTTAGGACTTTTGGTGACGGTAAGTTTTGGTGTTTTTGCTATGCACCCGCAAAGAACTCATGCTGTGTCTTTACGAAATGATTATCCAAGAAATCCACAAGTTATATGGAATATGTTATGTTTGCACTGCCATGATGGACAGAGATCTCCGTCTGCTGTAGAGTTTCACGAAATGTTTGCTGGTAGAAAACGTCTACTCATAAGAGAAATCAAGAAACACTGCAAATTTGTTTTGTCTTTACCACGCCCTGAACAAGAAGCTATAATAAATTGGCTTTCTGAGAAAAATTGGCCTTCGTCCAAGCAATATAGATAGTTGCTGAAAAATCTTGGGATAGGGAAGGATGGATTGAGGTTGTATTTTAGTTCACTTAGGAAGTGGCTACAACTACCACATCAAATTTCATATATTTTAAGATAAACAGTTGTTGGCTTTTATGTATGAGTTTATATCTTCTTTTTTATAGCTTTTAGTAGTTATAAAGTTTATAACACAAACCATCGTTTTTGGTTTTACATAGCCTGGCACGTTTAGTATAACCTTACCTTCTTTATTTAAGAAAAATATATTTGGATAGGCGTTTACTCCAAGGTCAGCAGCTATATCTTCTCCAGTGCCAATGAGCTTATGGTTGTTTATAACTAATTTGTAAAGTTTTGAAGTATCATCTGCCAAAACTGGTGCTACTTCAACGTTTTTTAAAGCTTTTATAAGCTCTTGGTTTGTGGTGATATCGTGTTGGAGTTTATGACAATATGGACAATCGCTACTTTCTATTATAAGCATCTCGTAATCTTTTGAAGGTATCAAACTCACTATTGGTACATTTTTGCTGGAGCTTGATTTTAGATATTCATTTACGTTATTTTGCTTAGAGCACGAAGCTACTAAAAGCCCTATACCTATGATAAAAATAGATGTTTTTAAAAACTTTCTCATAGACTTCTTAAAGCCTCGTTTATACGCTTAACACCTTCTGATAAGGTGTCTTCAGATACGCAGTAAGATAGCCTTGCCCAGAAGTCTTTTCCAAAGGAAGAACCAGGTACTAAAGCTACGTTACCTTTTTCTAAAATATAAGAGCTCATTTCTATATCGTCTTTGAAATTGCTTTTATACTTTGTTAAATCTATAAACATATAAAAAGCGCCCTTTGGTTTCGAATAAGGTATGTGATAGTTTTCTAAAATATTTATAAGATGTGATCTTCTTTTTGAAAACGTATTTTTCATATTTTCTATAAAAGCTTTTGAATTATCGTTTTTCAAAGCTTCTAAAGCGCCCCATTGGGCAAAGCTTGTGACATTTGATACACTTTGACTGTTTAAATCAGCTATGATTTTTGCATAAGAAGAAGGGCAAGCTACATATCCTACTCTCCAGCCTGTCATGGAAAAGGTTTTGGAAAAAGCGTTTACTGTGAAAGTGATTTCTCTTGCTTCTTTACTAAAAGATGCTGGACTTACCATATAAGCCCCGTCGTATACAAAGTGTTCATAACATTCATCGGATATAATAAATATATTCCTTTCTATGCAAAATTCCACAATCTTTTTAAGGTTTTCTTCTGATATGACAGCACCTGTGGGGTTTGAGGGTGAGTTTATTATAACGGCTTTGGTTCTTGGGCTTACGTATCTTTTTAGTATGTCAAGCGTTAGTTCAAAATTGTTATCCTCTTGAAGCTCTGCAAACACAGGTATTCCACCAAATAGCCTTATCTGTTCTGGATATGTTACCCAATAAGGTGAAGGTACGATAACCTCATCTCCTTCGTTTAATATAGCCATAAATATAAGAAATAAAACCATCTTAGCTCCAGTGGATACTACTATTTCCGAAGGACTATACTCTACGTTGTTTTCAGTTTTTAGCTTTTGTGATAGTGCTTCTCTTAAAAGCGGAATACCAGAGGATGGTGTATATTTGGTTTTACCTTCTTTTAGAGCTTTTATGCAAGCTTCTTTGACAAAATCAGGTGTATCTATATCTGGTTCACCTGCTCCAAAGCTTATTATATCTATACCTTTTGCTTTTAGCTCGTTAGCTTTAGCGCTAACTGCCAAAGTGGGCGATGGTTTTAATGTTTTAACTCTATCTGCAAGCATAGAAATATTATAAATCAAAAAACCTTTGGTATCTGGCCTTTTATAAAAATTTCATTCTCTGAGGTATAACAATCAAAACAAAGTATGTCTAAACCCATTTCTTTGGCTTGTTTTAGAGCTTCTGAGAAGTTTGGATCTGTTTCTTCGTTTGGTTTGAAGGCTTTTGCATCTGGTCTTTGTACCACAAACACTATCATAGGTTTATATTCTTTTGTGATGTGTATATTTTTTAAAAGCTCAATGTGTTTTGTGCCACGTTCTGATGGTGCATCTGGAAACATGGCTATTTCATCTTTTACAAGGTTTACAGACTTTGTTTCTATGAGAACCTCGTTGTTTATTAGTATATCAAACTTATGATTATCACCATATTTTGGTTCTAGTTTTAGGCTTTTAATATCAAACAAATTCTCTTTTCTTATAAAATCTAAAAACAATTTAGGAGCCAGCAAAGAGTCGATATAAACCCAATGTCCATTTTTATTTACAGCCTTGAGATGCCAGTTGTATTTGCCACCTTCTTTTTTCTCCAAAAGACCCTTTGCTCCTTTTACCAAAAGCTCTGGCAGTCTTCCAGTGTTTCTAATATGGACAAGGGTTTCTTCGTTGTCAACGATAACTTTTGCTACAAACCTGTTTAGTCTTTCTAAGACTATACACTCTTTGAGGTCAAATTGCATTTATAAATTCAAAGTCGCTTTCTTCAGAGCTGTGTTTTTTGTAATCTTCTTTATCGTCTTTGCCTTGTTCTTTGTCTTGCGAAAATCCCATTTGAGATTCTATGGTGGTGCCATTGATGGTTATATTTTCTACGCTAAAACCAAGGTTTTGTAGATTTTTAAGCAAATCTTTTATTTGAGAATCTTTGTATACAAGCTCTGTGTTTGTATTTATTGCTATAGATAAATTGTTGGCATTAAATCTTATCTGAAGATCCGTTCCGTCGTCAAGTTTGATAGATACATTTTTCATCAACACTGGATTTTTTGACTCTTTTAGCACAGTTTTTTCTATTTCTTTAAATAGATTATCTGCTTTTATCTCGTTTGTTTTATCTTGAACATTTGCTTGCAGGTTTTGACCCATGTTGAAGTTTTGAGCATCGCTTTGATCTTTTTTATCTTGTTTTTGATTTTCTTCTTTAAAAGCCTGTAAACTTGAAATATCTTTCACTAGACCTTCTATAGGATTTTTGAGGTTTTGTGTCTCAAAAATAGGTTTTCCGTTTAAAATGGAATTATCAAATACATCTTTATATGTTTTATCTAGATTCAAAGCGTTCATATGCTTTTGTATATGTTGTTTTACATCTTGGATTAAGCTATCAACGTTATTAGTTAGTACTTTGTTTGTGGTATCGGTATTTTTCATATCGCTTGTATCGGTTTTTACAGCGTCTTGGTTTTTATGGGGTATTGATTTATCTTTTGGAATTTGAGCATCGGCTTGTGCTATGTTTTGGTTATCGGAGCTTTTAACTTGTATATTTGGAGTATCAGATTTTAAAGAAGGGTCTTGTTGCATGGTTTGTTTGGTAGTTTCATTGGGTTTGTTGACCGTGGTAGACTTGTAAACCGTAATAGAATTGTCAGCCGTGGTATCGTCTTTTGTTGTGTTTAAGGGTTTATCTATTTTGATATTTTTATTATATGAAGTATCTATTGTAATCTTTATACCTTTAAAAGAATATTCAAAAACATTTTTATTTGAAGTATCGCTGATATAACGAGCGCTGATAGTGAGAAAATCAAGACCCCTTTTGATGTTGGTATCATTTGATGTTTGCGATGAGCTGAGATTGTCAGTGTTGGAGATGTTTGTCTTGATAGCTTGATCATCTTCTTTTGGGGTAGTATCCACATTGGTGCCAGAAGCTTTGGTAGGAGCAAGATCTTGGTTAGATATTTTTGAAGACGGTATATTGTCGGCATTTTCATCTTTATATTCAGGTTTTTGGGCTTTTATGGAAAAAATAGGAATAGAGGTATCGTCTTGCTCTAAAACCACGCTAAAAGAAAAAGAAGATATGTAAGATGATATATCTTTGTTTGATAAAATGTATTTGTCGAAATTTGACAAGGTAGAGCCAAGAAAATCGTTGGTAGTAGTAAATACATATTCTTCTTTTATCGATATAGATAAAACAAAATCTTGGTTTTTACTTGGGTTTTGGATATCTTTTATGATATCATCTATCGTACTTAGAACGGGATTATCTTTGGTGGTATCTTTCAACAGGTCTTCAACATCTTTTAGTACATTTACAATTTGAGATTTGGCAGTGCTATCTATTTTTGATATATCTATTTTTATATTGTCTTTAGAATATTCTTGGTTAATGTTTGTTATAGCGTTTGGCATAAGAGAGCTTATATTTTGAAAAAGTGTTAGTATATCTTGAAAAAGTTTGTTTATATCTTTTGGTATATTTGAATCGTTTTTTGGCTTTTGGGAAAAACTATCAAGTAAGTTTGAAAAATCATCATAAGCGGAGTTTGTAGAATCTGCCGGCGTTGGAGGTGGTAAAGGTATAGAGTTTGCCCCTATTAAGCTATCCAAAGCCCCTAAAACGTTTAGCATATCATAAATATAATAATTCAAAAACAATAGTTTATGATATATAATTATATTATGAAGATAGCCCATGTGATAAATACACTTGCAGGTGGAGGCGCTGAAAGGGTCGCTTTAGATGTTTTTGATTGTTTAAAAAGATATGATCAAGAGTTTATAGTGGCTAAAAACATCATAGATTACAACATAGACTTTGAGCCAAATATACTATATAACAAAAGGAAAAGGCCTTTTTATATGCCAGCTTTTATATATGAGAAGATCCTTCTTAATAAGCTATCCAAGGCTTTAAAAGATTTTGATGTGATAATATCCCATCTAATGGACACGAATACAAGGCTTTGCCTTCTTAAGAGTAAAAATCTTATAAAAGCAAAGCTTATAATAGTAGAGCATTCAACAAAAGAGCTTTACTCTAAAAAAGAGATAAAGTATATAAAAAGTCTTTATAAATATGCAGATATAGGAGTGGCTGTATCAGAAAAGGTTGTTAAGGATTTGGAAGAATACGGAGTTAAAAAGACAGCTCTTATAGAAAACGCGATAGATCACGATAAGATAAAAGCGCTATCTTTAGAAGAAGATATAACCTTTGATAAATTTAGTTTTTTAAGCGTTGGTAGGCTAAGCGAAGACAAAGATTATCCCACACTTTTAAAGGCTTTTAAAATAGCAAATGTAGATGCGCATCTTTTTATAATAGGAGAAGGCTCCAAGAAAGAAGAACTTTTAAATCTTTCTAAAAGCCTAAAAATAGAAGATAAGGTTAAGTTTTTAGGTTTTAAGAAAAACCCATTTCCATATGTAAGAGCCTGTGATGTGTTTGTTAGTTCTTCAAAAAGAGAGTCTTTTTCCATGGTGGTGTTAGAAGCAATGGGTCTTGGTAAAGCAGTTGTATGTACAGATGTGGTACCCTTTGCCAAAGATGGTTTTAACGCTTTGGTGGTGCAAAAAGAAAACTCCGAGGACTTATCAAAAGCCATGAAAAACATTTACGAGAATAAAGCCCTAAAAGGAGCCCTTTCAAAAAACGCCTATGAATCTTCTTTTTCCTATTCCAAAGAAAGATTTTGCAACAAGTACAAAAAGTGTATAAGCCAAGATAGAGAATGAATACAGAGTGGTTTACCACGTTTCAAATAAGCATGTTCTTAACAAACGCTAATCTCAATATGTAAGAAATGCTACGCACACTATCTTCATTAACTCTTCTATAGGGTTCTGAAACCGTGGCAGACTTGTTGATCGTGGTAGACTTGTGGGGCGTGGCAGACTTGTCGATCATGGCAGACTTGTAATAAGATAATCTTCTGTTAGACTTTCTAAAAAAGCTTTTAGCTTCTTTTACTTCTTCTTTTCTCATACACAAAACCTCCTAAAACTTGATAACATGTTTAAGCTTAAGACACGTAAATATTTTAACTCCCAGGAAAATATTATCTTTATGTGAAATAGTTGGGTTTTTTAAGTTACATTAAACCCGTACAGGGTTTTAATGGTATAATAAAAATAATTTATGAAAAGAAAGTTGTTTTTATCTACGGTTTTTCTTAGCGCTTTTTTAGGCTCTTGTGCTATGCCTCCAAAAGCACCAAATCAGATAAGCGTTTCAGAAAAACCAAAGAAAGAGGAAAAAACTACTGCCCTTGGGCTTATACCAGAGAACTCTGAGACCACTATAAATCAAAACCCTTTAGAACCAATTCTAATACCAGATTTTTATCAAAAACCAAAAAACCAAGCTCCTTCTACACCACCACCTCCACCACCCAAAACTCTTGATATATCAAAGATAAAGATAGGTACCAAAGAAAAAGTAGCTATAAACGTTCAAAATATGCCCCTTGGGGATTTTGTGCAATACGCTTTGGGACAAGTGCTCAAAGTCCCTTATTTTATAGATCAAACGGTTCAAAATAACAAAACACCTGTTACTATCAATATGCCGGTTAAATTGAGTCCTATTGATACTTTGAAGCTTGTTTTGGGGCTTTTAGAAAAAAACAACGTAGACATGTCTGAAAAAGGCGGAGCTTTGTATCTTGCGACCAAAACCACCCCACCGCCAGCTCCTTCTCAAGAGGTGATATTTTCAAGAAAAGCTTTAAATACATTTCAGACCATCACTCAGATAGTACCCCTAAAATACATAGACCCACAAACAGCCCTTAATCTCATAAGAAACATATACCACTCTTCGCTGGATGTGCAGGTGTTTCCAAAAGCAAACTCTCTTATGATGACAGGACCAGGATATTCTATCAAAAGCCTCATAGACTTTCTTGATACCATAGATATACCTTATATGAAAAGTAAAAAACCAGTGCTTCTTCATCTTACCTACTGGTCTCCAGATGATTTTATAAAACAAATAGATAGTATCTTGGAAGGTCTAAACATACCAATAGCCAAAAGCCCAGACCAACCCGGTGTTCTTTTTGTGCCTATAAATTATCTCAACAGCTTGATGGTGATCCCTCCAGATGAAAAAACTCTCAAACTAATCATGTATTGGGATAAAAAACTTGATACATCAAAAGCCGCCGGTTCAGAAGAAAAAGCTTACATGTATAAACCAAAATTTACAAGATCCACAGACCTAGTTCAAGCTCTGCAGGCTTTATACAACGTAACTTACTCTGCTTCTAAAAGCTCAGAAACCAAAACACCTACCCTCAATTCAAGCCCTGTTGTATCACCTCAGGCAGCGGCAGGTCAACTTGGTGCGATGGGAGGACCAAGCGCCTATGGGAACTATACAGGGCCAAGCCCTTATGGTGGAGGTGGGGCTGCTGGAAGCGCTGTTATTCCAACTATGCAAGGTGCTGTGCCCACAAGTGGTTCCAACACTGGTCCGGAAGTAGTGGCTTTTTCTTCAAAAAATTTGAGAGTGGCAGCGGACGATAGGACAAACACAATCCTTATAGTAGCAACTCCCACGAAGTTTAAGTTAGTAAGAACATTACTTCAAGAACTTGACAAACCACCCAAACAAGTACTTATAAAAACCACCATAGCTGAGGTTACTCTCACAGGACAGCTTCAATACGGTGTAGAATGGTATATTCAAAATAGATTCCAAAAAGGCACCTACACGATAACAGACCTTGGAAATTTGGGCGTTTCGGCCTCAAGTGGTTTGGTAGCCACATATATCACAGATTCAAAGCTCTTCCAAGCGCTTTTAAGCGCTTTAGCTCAACAAAACAAAGTGAAGATACTATCTACTCCTACGTTGTTGGTGCTAAATAACCATCCTGCCAGCATAGATGTGGGTACCCAAGTACCCGTTATAAATTCTCAAGCTACATCTATAAACGTACCAAACCCAAGTGGTACCGGTGCAGGCATTATCCAAAGCGTTCAGTATGTAAACACAGGTATTATACTGAATGTACTTCCTACCATTGAAAGCAACAACCTTGTGAACTTAAACATATATCAAGAAGACAGTAGCGCCCAACCCAACAACACCTCCGGTATAAACTCTCCTATCATCTTAACAAGAAACATAAATACCACCGTGGTAGTGCCAAACGCTGGCAGTGTAATCCTTGGGGGCCTTATCTCTCAACAAAAAAGCACCGGCGTAACCGAGATTCCACTTCTTGGAGATATCCCAATACTTGGAAATTTATTTAAAAACACATCTATAAACAATCAAAGAACAGAGCTTATTATAATGCTTACTCCTTACATTATCACAGACACTGAAGAAGCTAAGAAAATCACCGATGAGATTGCAAGAGAACTTAGTTTTTACAAAGATTTAAATGCCAAATAACTATCTAAACTTAAAAATGTAAAGGGTTTTTGTATAGCGCTTGTATTTGTAAAATGTAAAAGCGCCTTTTTTCTCTGGTATTTTCTCTATATACAAAAAGCTTGCAGAATGAGGACCGATAGACAAAACCTTTATAGATGGCTCTTTTGGATTTGATGTTGGATTTATCATCCTACCTGTACCAGGTGGGCCTGGTGGATGAACATTTCCAGCCATACCAAGAAGTTGAGGTAAGCTTGGAAGCCCTGGCATACCACCGCCCGATTGTGGAGCACCAGGTGGACCCCCACCTAAATATGCGGATATAGACTGCCCTTGATGGATCGTAACAAATGATTGATTTGGAAGTTTTAGCACTCCAAAACGCACATTGCCTCTCTCAAACACACCCGCCAAGCTAACTGTGTTTGACACAAACAAAGCTTGAGCCAAAGGAGGAAGCACTGGAGCTGGTGTAGGGGGTAAATTAAATATCTCTTTCACAAAAAGATATCTTGGGGCGTATAAAACTTTTTGATTTATCGTGGTTTCTTCGTTTTGTTTTTGGCTTTTAGTAAATATATGGTTTGTATGGATTATAGGATATTCTATGGAAGGGGTATTTTTAAACATCACAAAAGCTACTAAAAACGCTATCAAAAAGCCAAATATATCTTTTTTATCTATATTTTTGATGTTCATATTTTTCTTTCCAGTTTGTAGGTACTTATGGTAAGGGTGAAGCTTATGTTTGGACCAAAGGCGCTTATCTGGGTTTCTTTTATTACGGTGTATTTTGGTAAAGCCTCTAAATACTCCATCAAAGAAAATACCTTGTAAGGGTCTTGGGTGTTTATACTAACCTTTACATCTATTTGCTCTAAATATTTTGCTTTTGTGGGTTTTGGTATTTCTATGTTTTGGAGATTTAAATTGTTCTTTTTGGCGTAACTCTTGACAATTTTTACAAGGTTTATCTGGATTTCCTTTGCTTTTTCATCTTGGGTATGAAGATTTTCTATTGAAACGGATGTTTCTTTTTCCACGTTTATATTTATAGGTTTTTTTGAAGTGTAGAGTTTTATATCTTCCATATAATTTTTTAGTTTAGACTGAAGGGTTTCTTTGTCTTCTTTTACATGCTCTTTTAAAGGATATACCACAAATCTTAAGATTGTTAGTATGATAAGGGTGTATACCAAAAGTTTTTTTCTGTCTACTTTCTCATAGTAAGATTTAAAGTTAGAGCCTATGTTTTTTATAGAGCTTATGCTTATAGACATGCTTTGCACTCCTCATTGCAATAAAACTCCATCTTCATGTTTACGTTGTATATCTGTTGTGGGTTGCTCATCAAAGGAGATTCTAAATTAAAATCTTTTATACACTTATCTTTTGAAATACTTTCCAAAAACCTTATTGGGCTTTTGGTGGAAATGTTGAAATTTGCTTGAGGTGTGGTTGGATTTTTGGGTTTTATATCAGCTTGGGTTATATACTCTCCTTTTTTTATATGTTTAGCCATATTATCCATAATAAAAATAGGGTCTATTTTGACCACTTGAGCGTTGTATTCTTTTATAAAACCCTTTTTGTAATTTTTTTTGGGCGTTTGTTCTTGAAGAGAAGTTTTTATAAAGGGTCTTAGCTTATCGTCCAAATAAGATATTTTTTTTATCTGGTCTTGGTAGTATGTATGATTTACATAAAGAGCTCCTATATATCCTAATAAGAAATAAATCATGATCCTAAATACAAAATCTTCATCTATTTTAAAAGCCGATGAAACTTTGTAATGTTTTAAATTAATTTTATCTATAAAATCTAAAAACACCGGCTGAAGCTTATGTTCGTATTTTACGGTATTTTTTGGTTCAAAATCTCCGAGGCTTTTTAAAAAAAGATCAAAATACTCTTGAGAAAAATCTTCCATCTGAAGATAAGCGTAAAGCCCATCTTTGGTAAGGGCTAATATGTTGTAGAGATCGTCTTTGTATACAACAATCTCGTTTTGATGGCTTTTAAAACAAAGAGGCTCTGCTAAAACGTAGTTAAAATCAAATTCTTTTTTAACCTCTTGGAGTATCTCGCTTTTATAGACAAAGATATTTACTCTGATGCTGTTTTCATAGATTTTTGCTATGTTAAAACAAAAATCCATGCTCTGGTCTTGGTAAAGGTCTTCCACGTAGTTTTTGATGATGTTTTTTAGATTTTCGTAAGAGGTGTTGGGAAAGCTCTCTCTTATGTAGTATGTGTTTTTGGCAGATATTATCAAAACCCTTTTTTCAAGAAACTTACTTTTTTTGCCTTTGGTGTAGGTGCGTGTTTTACCATCCTTGTAAAAGCATATAAACATCTTTATTTAACATATATGATCGGGAGCTTTCCCTTTGTGCATACAAGGTTGTATATCTTTTTGTTTAAAGCTGGGGAGTTTTTGTCAATTTTATAGACCATTTTCATTTGTATCTGTCCACTTCCGCTAACTATATCTATCGTACTTTTTTTACAGTATACCTCTGTTAGACTCATGGCTCCTTGCATGGGGGCTATGGCGTCCGCCGCTTCTTCCGCACTCACAGAAGGTTTTTTGTGAAAAGTCTTATAAGCCTCTTCGTTGGCTTTTTTGATACCTTGCAGGATAGATTTAAAAGCATCTTCTTTTACAAAAGAAAGCCATACCCTGTAAACACCGTTTCCAAACTTACCTTTTCCTTCTGATATATAAACCCTATAAGGTATCTTTTCCTTACCTACTTCTGAAACGCTTTGCCCTATATAGATAAACTTAAGGGGTTTTGGAGGTTTTTTCTTAAAGTAATTCGTTACCCCATAGGCGCCATTTGGCATAGATACATCGGCGTTTAGAGGTATCACAGCACCGTAAGAAAAAGCCAAAATCCCAAATATAAGACCTAAACGTTTAATCATGTAAAAGATTATACCATAAATTAGATGTACAAGTTCACTACATCGTGAACACATACCCACAAAAAAATTATAACACATTATCACAGGACCACCTCAGAATTCTTTATACCATTGCCATAAGCTACTTCAGCAGGTGTTCTATAACCTAATGAATAATGAGGTCTTACAAAGTTATATTTTTCTATGTACTTCTT
>Ga0080003_1001516_pt1 | contig 12122 bp, 15 predicted proteins | sample JossMetagenome_FD_69206 | JGI IMG/M metagenome (GOLD analysis project Ga0080003, IMG submission 69206) | Hot spring microbial communities from Joseph's Coat, Yellowstone National Park, USA - JC2_E (SPADES assembly) (version 2) | ecosystem: Environmental > Aquatic > Thermal springs > Hot (42-90C)... | reverse complement strand
ATTCTGGATTATTTGGAATAGATGTAAAGAATCCATCAATAGTAAATGTATATAATTCTACAATAAATGGAAATATAGGATCAATATATGGTTATATACAAAATTCAACAATAAGTAATACAAATATTCAATCATCAGTATGGGGAATATATGATGACAATCCATATGATGTAATAATAAATAATTCAAATATAAATGGACAAATATTTGGAATAGATTTTGATGGAAATGCAATAAATAATATAATAGAGAATAATAATGTAATATCTAATATATTTGGAATAAAGATAAATAACGGAAATAATAATAATATAATAAATAATAATATAGAATCTAATATATTTGGAATATATATAACATCTAGCAATAATAATATAGAAAATGATTATATAAAGGTAGGACAAGTATTTGGATTATATATAACACAACCAAATAATGTAATAAATGTAACAACAAATGGAGGAATATTTGGATATTATTTAACAGGTAATGCAACAAATATATCATTATATAATTCACAATTAGGTATAGAAATATATGGAAGTGGATATATAAATAATTTAACAACATTTACAGGAAGTGTAAATGTATATTATAATAATTCACAAGGATTCATAAATAATTTAAATGGTTTAATATCCAGTACAAATGTAAATAACACATTATATAATTATTATGAAGGAATATCAATAATAGGAAATATAGATGGAAATATTACATTTATTAACTTACCATCTTCTACTAGTTATATTATAGAAAAAATAGTAGGGGGTAATGGAAATATAATATCCACAAATAGTACATTTATACCTGAAGGATTTGGAAATTATGAACTATTTTATTCATAAATTTTTTTGATAATTTTTTCTTTATGAGTTTGGATACCTTAATATTGGCAGGTGGTTTTGCAAAGCGATTCAAACCATTGTCGGATTATGTACCAAAACCATTATTTCCAGTAGGAGGGGTACCTTTAATATATTATATAATAGAAAAAGCATTAGAAACAGGTTCAGATGAAATAATTATATCTACAAATAAAAAATATGAAAACCATTTTAGGCATATTTTAGCATCATTATATTCTTTCTATGAACCATCTCAGATTGGAAAAATAAGATTAGTAATTGAACCATCAAATTCTGAAGAAAATAAACTGGGATCAATTGGGGGTTTACATTATGCAATAAAAGAGATGAGTTTAAATGATAATTTATTAATATTATTGGGAGATAATTTGTTTAGCTTTAATTTAAATAAAATAATTAAATTAGGAAATGAAAATAATTCTATAGCCTTAGCAATATATAATATAAAAAATTATGATGATGCAAAAAATTATGGAATAGTAAGATTAGAAAATAATATGATAAAAGAATTTTACGAAAAGCCCCAAAACCCATTATATACTACAATATCTACTGGAATATATTATATTCCAAAAATAAAATTAGATCTATTAGATGAATATATGAATTCTAATTATAGTAAAGATTCCATGGGGAATTTCTTTGAATATTTAATAAAAAAGGGAGAAAAATTATATGGACATATATATGGCGATGATAATGAATATTGGTTTGATATTGGTACAATAGATTCTTATCAAAAAGCAAATAATTTTGCAAATGAAAGGGGTTTATATAGAAGATGGATATGGCCATAAATAAAAGTTTTTCTTATAAATCATTTTTAAATGATAAGATCTCCTGTAATTGTTGTTTTAGGTCATGTTGGTGCTGGTAAGACCTCTCTATTAGATAAGATTAGAAATACATCTTATACAAAAAAAGAAGCTGGTGAAATGACCCAACACATTGGCGCTACAGAGGTTTCAATTGATGTAATTAAGGAAATATCAAAACCACTATTAAATATGTTTAAATTTGATTTAAAAACCCCTTCTTTGTTATTTATCGATACTCCCGGCCATGAAGTATTTAGTAATTTAAGAAAAAGAGGAGGATCTGTTTCAGATTTAGCAATTATTGTAATAGATATATTGGATGGATTTCAGAAACAAACATATGAGGCAATAGAAATATGTAAACAATTAAAAGTACCTTTTTTAATTGCATTAAATAAAATAGATAAAATAGATGGATGGAAACCCCATGAAAATAAGCCATTTTTAGAAAGTATAAAATATCAGGATCAAAAAGTAATAAATAAGTTAGAGGAGTATATGTATAATATTGTAGCTAAATTATATGAATTAGGGTTTGATTCTGATAGGTATGATAGAATAAAAGATTTTAGAAGACAGGTTGCAATTGTTCCAATTTCTTCAAAAACCGGTGAAGGTATTCCAGATTTATTATTATTAATTGCAGGACTATCTCAAAGATATTTAGAAGAAAAATTAAAAATAAATGTTGAGGGAAATGGAGTTGGTGTAATATTAGAAGTAAAGGAAGAGAAGGGTTTGGGTAGTGTAATAGATATAATATTATATGATGGTAAAATAAAGAAAGGCGATAAAATTGCATTTTTATCAAGAGATGGTATTAAAACAACAAAAGTAAAATTGATATTGAAGCCAGTATTTTTAACAGATATTAGATTTGCTAGTAGAAGTAAATTTAAAGAAATAGATATTGCATATGCAGCATGTGGAATAAGAATATCGGCAGATGGATTGGATAGTGCTTTACCAGGTTCTACAATCTATGTATATAATGATGAAAAAGAATTAAAGGAAATAGAAGAAAAATTAAAAGGGGATATAGAAAATATCATATTTCAAACTGACAAAGAGGGTATTATTGTCAAATCAGATACATTGGGATCATTAGAAGTATTAGTAAAAATGCTAAGAGATAGAAATATCCCAATAAAAAAAGCAGATATAGGGGATATAAACAAAGAAGATGTAAATATAGCATTATCTATGAAAGAAAAATATCCACAATATTCTGTTATAGTTGGGTTTAATATTGGAATAAATAAGAATGATGAAGAATATGTAAAATCTTCAAATATAAATTTAATAATATCAAGCGTTATATATGATCTAATTGAAAAAATTGAGAAATATATTAATGATATAAAATATAATAAAGAAAAAATATTGAAAGAATTGCCACCAATAGGAAAGGTAAAAATATTAAAAGGAAATATATTTAGAAGATCAAATCCTGCAATTGTTGGAGTTGAAGTTTTAGGGGGAGAAATAAAAAGAGATGCATATTTAATTAATTTAGATGGAAAAATAATTGGAAAAATTTTGGCAATACAGAAGGAAAAAAAGAATATAGATGTAGCTATGAAAAATGATATGGTTGCTGTATCTATAGATGATGCAGTGGTTGGAAGAAATATATTTGAAGACGATATATTATATACTTTTATATCCGAAAATGATTATAGGAAATTTAAAGAAAATAAAGATATTTTAAATGATGAACAAAAAGAAATATTAAAAGAAATAGCAAATATAATGAGAAAAGAAAATCCTGCTTGGGGACTATAATTTTTTAATTTTACTAAATTTTCTTTTATATTCTCTATTTGTATTTTCTAAAATATGGGATGGTTTTGCTAATGAAATTATAGTGTCTGTATCAAAGAAATCCTTTAATATATTTTCAATACTTTCCTTATCTATATTTATATTTTGACCAGGTAATTTTGAATAAATTATATTTATTGTAACATCTTTTGAGACTTTAAAAAAATATATAGGTTCCAATTTTAATGAATTAAATATATTAAATTTTTTGTCTGAGAAAAAAGAGAAAAATAACGGATAATTATCAATAAAAGTTCTAGGAATAAATCCAAAATAGAAAGGATATGATACTTTTAAATTCATATAAGTATTTATATTCAAATCAAAATCTATTACATTTATCGCATTTGTATCTGGTAAATTTAATATTATTCCATTAAAAAAATTTGGAAATTCATCATTTTGTTCAATATGTAATAGTTCCTTCATAATAAATTTAAAGTATTTGTTATATAAAAATTTTTCATTAAAGAATAAAAATATTTTCCATAATTGATATAAAATGGCAAACAAGAGAAAAGAAATTATATTTAAAGTTGTGGTATCAGATCCAAAGACTGGAAGGTCTATTCAAGTACAAACAAAAGACGAATCTCTAGTAGGTAAGAAAATTGGAGATATAATTGATGGATCAATAATTAATTTAGATGGATACAAATTAAAGATAATTGGTGGTTCTGGATTTGAAGGTGCTCCAATGGTAGATTATGTTGAAGGAATGAATAAAAAATATGTATGGTATAATGAAAATAAAAAAGTAAGGGTTAAAAAAATGGTTAGAGGAAATACAATATCTACAGAAATTGTACAAATAAATACTAAAATAGAAGAATATGGAAATAAAGATTTTAATCAAATATACGAAGAATTTAAATCGCAAAAATCTCAATGATAATTTCCTTAGGAATAGAATCTACTGCTCATACTTATTCAATTGGAGTTGTTGATGAGAATGGAAATATATATTCTAATGAGAGAATAATATATAAAAGTGAGAAAGGAGGAATACATCCAAGAGAAGCTGCAGAGTTGCATTCAAAAGAGAGTATTAATATCTTAAGAAATTCCGTATGGAAAGCTGGATTTGTTTTTAAGAAATTAGATGGTAAATTTTATATTGTAGATGCATTATATGAAATAAAAAATAAATTAGAAGGATCTGAAGAAATATTTTTTGATGAACCATGGAACAGAAAAAGATACATAATATACAATAATAGTAGAATATGGATTGAAAATAATAAAATAGTTTCTGATAATAAAGAATTAGAAAATAGTTTAAATTTATATATAAACAATTTAAATAATTTTGAAAGAAAAATAAATTTAATTTCATATTCTGCAGGACCTGGTTTATATCCGACATTAGTTCAGGCATATTTTAGTGGTAAATTATTTTCTAAGATGTTTAATTCAAATTTAGTTGGAGTAAATCATTTAATAGCACATGCTGAAATTGTTAAATTATATAATAAATTTACTAATCCTCTAATTCTATTGGTTTCAGGGGCAAATACAATGTTATTGTCTTTTGAAGGGAATAAATATAGAATTGTTGGAGAGACCTTCGATACAGGTGTAGGAAACTTTTTAGACAAGGTTGGTAGATTATTAAACATCGGATTTCCTGCTGGTCCAAAGATTGAAGAATTATCAAAAAAAGGAAAAAATCTAATAAAATTACCATATTCTGTTAAAGGAATGGATATTCAATTGGGGGGAATATATACATATATAAAAAATCTAATAAAAAAAGAAAATATTGATATAAATGACTTATCATACTCTATTCAAGAATATGTATTTTCAATGTTAGCAGAAATATCTGAAAGAGGGTTATCTTTATTAGATAAAAAAGAATTTGGATTAACTGGTGGAGTTGCTGTAAATAAAAGATTACAAGAAATTTTATATTTAATGTGTAACGAAAGGAATGTAAAATTTGGGACTGTTCCCTTGGATTTAGGAAATGATAATGGTGCGATGATTGCATGGACCGGAATATTATGGTATAAAAATGATATGAATATAATTGATGGAATTAATCCATATTGGAGGCCCGAAGATATTGAATATAAAATTTAAATATTATATTGTGAATCATTATATTATAATGGTGGATCAGAACACTCTGTTGGAATTAATAAAATTGAGAAGTAACGCAAGAAGAAAAAATTTAGGAAATAATACAAAAGCAATAAAAGAACTAAGAAAGAAAATGGCCAGAGAAAATATTGTTGTGGGATGAAAAAGAAACTTTTCTCAGGTCTTCCAATAGATTTAGAGAATACAACTAAAGAAATAGAGAAAGAGTTTCAGAAGATTATCGTAAGAGCTGAGAAGAGAAGTTATGGAAAAATTGTTACGATTTTAGAAGGTATAGATCCATCTATTGCAAAGGAAACATTAAAGAGTTTAAAACAAAAGTTGAGCTGTGGGGGAACATATAAGGATAATTTAATAGAATTGCAGGGGGATCATAGAGAAAAAATAAAAAGAACATTATTGGATTTGGGTTTTAAGGAAGAAAATATAGAAATATCTAATGAAATTGAATAAATATTTTTTATCTTATGAATTTATTGGGTTAAATGTAGAAGTATATGATTGTAAAATAAAAAGTTTGATAGGTATTTATGGAGAGATAATAGATGAAACAAAAAATACATTTTATATAAAGAGTAAAGATAAAATATATGTAGTTCCAAAGGTTATATCAAAATTTATTTTTTACTTTAATGATTATTCAATTTTTTTAGATGGAAAATTAATAGATAAGAGGCCATGGGAAAGGCTAAAGGTAAATATAAAGAAGAAAGTATAAAGTTTATATATTACTAAAATTTTAAATATATTATGAAAATAAAAGCTGTATCCCCTTTGATTGCAACAATTATATTAATTGCTTTGACAGTAGCTCTAGGTGCAATTATAGTTGGATGGGCAAGAGGTTATGTTAGTAGTCAAGTTACAAATCTAGGTGCTCAAGTTCAAATATTACAAGCATTTCCTAATAATTCGAATGGTAATGTAACAATTTTAGTTCAAAATATAGGATCTACTCAATTAGTTGCAAATAATCTTCTAGTAAAGTTTTCTTTTACTAATGGAAAAAGTCAAAAATGTCCTTTAGTTTTAAGCGGAAATGCTCAAGGATATTTGGCGTGTTATGTATATAGTATAACAGATCCATCATCTGGTAACTCATATATAAATGGTACAATACCCCAAAATCAAATATTTCTTATAAATATGACAGTCAATATGAATAGTTCTGGAATACCTTCTTCTTTAGATGGTTCTACTATTTATGTATATTATTATGATAATCCAATATCTAATGGATATATACTATCGTGATTTACTTTTTAGTAGTTAATTAAAAGAATAAATAACTTCTATAAATATTTCTATTTATGGAAATTAAATCTGCAAAAGCGAGAGTTGTTTTAAATTCCAGAGGGGATCCTACAATAGAAATTGAAATAAATGGACATTCAGAGGCTGCTCCGGAGGGTGCAAGTAAGGGTTCTGGAGAAGTTATATATCTAGATCCGAAAAAAGCTTCTGAATTATTTAATAAGGAATTAATAGATTTTCTTAAAACATTTGATATAGCATCTTTAGATGATTTAAAAGAATTTGAAAATGAATTTGAATCAATTGGAGGAATAAAAAGATATGGAGGTAATACGCTAATTGCCACAGAGTATGCTATATTAAGGGCATGGTCCAATTATGAAGGAAAACCAATTTATCAATTTTTTAATAAAAATCCAAAAATAAATATAAGAATATTGGCAAATGTTGTTGGTGGTGGCGCGCATTCAAAAGGTAGAAGTACAAATATTCAGGAATTTTTAGTTTCTCCAGATACAGATAATTTGCCTTTATCCATCTTTATTGCATCATATATACACAAATTATTGGGAAAAAGATTGGAATTATTGGATGATAAATTTTTATATGGAAGGAATGATGAGGGTGCATGGACAACATCACTTGAAGATGAAACAATATTTAATATAATGAAGATGGTCTTTGATGAAGTTAAGATGGATTATAATATAAAAACTGATCTTGGAATTGATTTTGCCGCAACTCAATTATATAAAGATAATTCTTATAGATATAAAAATAAGGTATTCTCTAAAGAAGATCAAATAAAATATGTAAAGTTTCTTATAGATACATATGACCTATTTTATGTAGAAGATCCACTATATGAAGAAGATTTTGAGGGATTTGCGGAGATAAATAAAGATACAAAGAGCTTAATTGTTGGAGATGACTTAACAGTAACAGATATAGAAAGAATAAAGAAATCTTTAATATATAAATCAATTAAGGGTGTTATAATAAAGCCAAATCAGATAGGATCTGTCGTTAAAGCATATGAAGCTGTAAAATTCTGTAAAGAAAATGGTCTTACACCAATATTATCTCATAGATCTGGAGAAACGGAAAGTAATATATTAGCTCATTTAGCAGTTGGATTTGAAGTTCCATTCGTAAAGTTTGGAATTATAAATGGAGAGAGAATTGCAAAATTAAATGAATTAATTAGAATATATGAAAGTTTAAATAAATAATTTAAACCATTTTTTATATTCTTCAGGTACTTCAATTAATTTTAAATTAATTAATGTATCTAACATCCCCCAAATGTAATTTTCTAATTCAAAAGCCTTTACAAAATCTTTTTTCTCATAAAAATATTTCAAATCCTTATAATAAGATATAAGGAAATCTTCGAATCTATTATCTAAAAATTTTATATTCTTAAATATTAATTCCAATTTTTTATATTCTCTATCTAAATAATAAAAGAATTCTTCCGCATTTATTTCCATTTATATAATTTATTTAAAATTTTAATAAATGGATCTTATAGATATTTTATCTAAATTTCATATTGGAGAAATATTATATTTTGAAGAAAATTATGATTTGCAGTATAAATATCTAAAATTCTTATATAAGAATATTAAAGATCAAAATTTATTTTTGAAGCTTATTGTAATAAATTCTTTATTAGCATTCCAATTATCATATAAAGGGGAAAAATTTTGGAAAATATTTTCTATATATTTCTCTAAGCATAATGACAATATATATAATGATTTTTTATCTTTTATAGATTTATATAATAGAAGATATAAAGAAATAAAAATAAAAAGATTAAATAGAATTTATAATTGGATTAGAGATAAAGATTTATTAATTTATAAAGATGATTTAGTTAGATTTAATTTAGAAATTGCAAAAGTAATGGGACAAAACATTTATGATAAGACAATAGTATTTTCAACAAAAATTTATGGTTACGGATTAAGAATTATTGGATATAAAATAATATTTCCATTTGAAATATTTATACCAATAGATAATAGAATTGGGAAAATTAGTAAAGATAAAAATTATTGGATAAAAATATCAAAAGAAATAAATATACCACCACTACATATAGATTCTTTAATATGGATTACTATGGGATTAGATAATGATAAAATAGAAATAATAAAGGATGAAGAGCTTAAAAATAAGATTAAATTATTAAAAAATCATTTAGATAATATTATTAATAATTAAAAGGCCATCTGTAACGTGTAATATATCTCTAGCCATCTTTTCCTCATTTATTAATTTTGAATCAAAATCTGATCCAATTTTTCCATTTCCAATAGATATTTTTTCAGTTGGAGATAATAAATACTTATCATACTTTAATATAAATTCCTCAGATTTTTTTAATAAATATCCCAAATATATTAGTTGATTTAGACCATAAATTTTATTTTTATCACTCAAATCATTAAAATTATATACATATAAATTAATATTACTTTCCAATAATTTTATTTTATTATCTTTTATTAATAATGTAGCTTGCCAATTCTTTTTATAATCTTTATAATTTGATGATGTTGTTGTTTTATTATTATATTCTAATACCAAATTTTCTTTTTCCTTTTTTATAGTTACCTTACCATCTTCCAGAGATAACTTTAATCCTATACCTAATATATCCATAAATTATTTTATGGAAAGTGAGATATAAAAAGATTATTAAAAATTTATTAAGTAATTTATATATATGCCGCCGTAGCTCAGTTGGTAGAGCAGCCGGCTGTTAACCGGCAGGTCGTGGGTTCAAGTCCCACCGGCGGCGGATTTAATTTAAAAGCTACTTTTTAATATTTTTTAAATAAATTTGCAATTTTCAACTAAAAATATTTATATTTTAATATTTTTTATAATTTTTGGAATTGTATTTTAATTTATTATGAAGAAAACTGAGTTATATAATTAGTTAAAATTACACATATATATAAGCAATTTATCTTAAAGGGTAATATTAAAAAATTTAAAAAAATATAAACTTTTCTATTATTACCATTATTTTATGGTAGCAGGTAAAATTGGGAGTGCAGTTCAGATGGTAATAGATAAAATAGAAAGTACAGTTCAGAAGCTTACAAATTCTTATCGTAGGGTAATAGATAATAAATGGCCAACTATTTCGGAAGATAAAAGAAGAGAAATAGCAAGCTATCTAAAATATAAAGAAAAAATAATAGAATCTTATCTTGGTCGCATTGATAAGGAAAATATCGATAAATTACTAGATTCTATTGATAAATTCACGTATTATAAAGGGTCTTCTATAGAGCCATCTACTGTATCTGACTATGTTGGTAGGTTAGAAAACCTTGATAAAATAATGAAGGATGTTAATAGGGGACATTTTTCTTCTTTACCCAAGTATAATAATGTAATAAAACCAAATAATAATTATATAGAAATTGCATTTAGTATAGAAGGAAAGCCAGAAGAACATAAAAAAACTTTAATCGAAATATTAAAGATAATAGGAAATATTGGAGCTAGAGGTTATCCTATATCTTATTATAATAATGGAATTGCAGACTCTCCTATACAATATTATATGGAACCTAGTAAAGGTCAGACAGAAATAAGATTTTTAATTGATAAATCTATACCTTCGAATATAGTGGGTTATTTACTTTATGAACTAAATAATATTAGAGGAAAAGAATCAATAATACCTCCAAGCGGAAAACAATATTATATTATTAATAATGAATTAGGAATTATTAACAATCGGATAGGAATAGATTCAGATCCTAGTAGTGATTCTTACATTGCCAGTGCTCTTCAAGATTATCATTTTCTCTACAAATTTTTTTAAAGTAATAAAAGTTTTTGTTAGATTAATAGCAGAATAATTAAATAAAATTTTTAAAATCAAAAACAAATCTTCTTTTTTTAGGTAAATAAAATTTTTAATTTCTTCATTTAATGCTTTTTTCAATACTTCAGAAATATTAACATCCAACTCTTTTGCTTTTTTATATTCTTCCTCTCTTATCTGTGTTGAAATTGTTTTTCATCCTTTAGGCATAAATTATAGGTATATCTTTATGTATGTAAATTTATCTATAGAATGATATAATATATAATTATATATAGATATCAAATAATGATTATTTTACTAAAATTAATTTCTAATTTTAAGTAGATTTCCATTATTTATATTTTATGACTGATTATTTTAAAGCAATATTTAAAACAGATATTGACAGAAATCTCAATTTTAATGAAGAAACTATCGAAATCTTAGATAATAAAATTTCTGTATATGATAGTAAAAACAAAATATTAGAGATTGATAATGTAGAAAAGCTGGATATCGAATATGGAATTAGTATCTGCAAATTAATAGAAAAAATAAGAAAAATAGACGTTGAAGGAGAAACAATATCATTAAATGCTTTTATAGGTAATAAAGAATTAGAGATAAAAATACTTTCTCCAGAAAATCTCTTTATTTTAGAAGATAAAATTTTGTTTATTGATGAAAATGATAATTTATATCAAATAATATTAAAAGATTTGGATAAAAAGAGTTTAAAGGAATTGAATATGATAATATAGATTTTTGATTTATATTATAATATATTTTCATATCAATTTTTAGGATAAAGAATTAATATTTTCATACTAATGATTGAGATGAAAAATAATATACATAATATAGATCCCTAAAATATCAATTTATATTTATCATCCTAAGGATTAGAGGTTGTAACTTCAAATCCAACCAGAATTACTATCCATTATAATATTTATATAATTGCTTTCTATTTGCTTCTAATTGTATATTTTTGATATTTAAGTAATCTGCAGCAGATAAAAATTCTGTACCATGATTTTTTCCAATTTCATTTAAATTAGCTAAGATTTTTACATAATCTAAAGATCTGGCCATATGGTGGTCAATTATTATTTTACTAACTTTTGTATTTTCTAATAAATTTTCAATATTTTTATAGAATGTTTCATTATATGAATTATCCCATTTTATATGATAAAAAGGAGGACCAGATAGTATTATATAATTTGGATTTTTTTCTATTATATAATTTAGTGTAGAATCTGTTAGAATACCCTGTATATCAGATCCAAAAAATAAAGATTTATTTTTATATTCTATATATGTACCGATTACATAACCTAGGTTTGAATTTTCTACTCCATGAAATAGTGGAGGAGATATTTCTATATGTGTATTATTAAATTCAAATAC
>Ga0080003_1001515_pt1 | contig 12125 bp, 10 predicted proteins | sample JossMetagenome_FD_69206 | JGI IMG/M metagenome (GOLD analysis project Ga0080003, IMG submission 69206) | Hot spring microbial communities from Joseph's Coat, Yellowstone National Park, USA - JC2_E (SPADES assembly) (version 2) | ecosystem: Environmental > Aquatic > Thermal springs > Hot (42-90C)... | reverse complement strand
CTATAGAAAATATTATTAGCAGTTTGACATAAGGGTTTAAGGGCTCGTGGTCTAGAGGTTATGACGTCTCCCTGACACGGAGGAGGTCGCCGGTTCAAATCCGGCCGGGCCCATTAATATTAAGGTGATATAGATAAGAGAAAAAAAGGCACTCTTTAATTATTTAGTTTAGTATCTTTATATAATTGTAATGGAATTTTAACAATCTTGGTCTTAGGATTAAGCGTCTTCCCTTGTTTTATCTTATGCTTAATTTTGTATAGAGTTCTTTTCAATATTCCCTTATCCTTAACATCCTTAGGCTTTAAAATCAGAATGAAATAATCTGGTATCCCATTCTATTATGCCTGAAATAGTACTTTTCTACCTCTTACTAGATGCACATCATTAATGCCTTTACAATTATAGAATTCAAATTCTCGTTGCATAAACGTATCCCGATTCAATATTATGATCTATTCTCCCCTCCCTCGGATCATAAAATTTCCGAGGATCACTCCATTTTACTTCGAAACCTGCACTTTCTAATTTAGTAACAAGTTGCTGATATCCGTAATGATATTCAATTTGAATCTGATTAAAGTGTCTTATGACCTCATCTTTTTCCTTTACCAAATAATATTCACATCCCTCGCAATCCATTTTCAAAACGCCATCTTCGATTTGTTCATTTTTAACTAAAGATTCAAGACTATAAATCTTTATTTTTTTTCCAATCGTTGATGGTTGAAACTGGTAATAATCTAATGACTGTATATTTGGATCTGCAAAAACTTCTCCATCCTGACCATATCCAGCATTTAATATCTTAATTCTTTCACTTAAATTGTTAATTTCGACATTTCTTACTGCAAAAGAATAAGAATATGGAAATGGCTCCAAACCTATTACCCTTTTAGCTCCGCTTAATACAAAATATATTAATGAATCACCAATACTTGCACCTACATCTATTACATCTCTGTTCTGAGTATTTAGGAAACTGTACTCTTCATTTATGAAAACGTCGAATATATTTCCGTTATTAACATTGCCTTTATTTAGCCATCCTTCAATAGTAATCAAAGAACCTTTAAATGGAGTTTTGTTTTAAACAACGTAGTCAACTGCGTCATTAATTGAAATGCCTTTTTTTATGTATGAATTCAATAATGCAACTTCTAATCCCCATAAATAAATTTCTTTTCCGTTTCTGATTTTGACCCTTAGCTTTCTATTGTAAGGAATAGTATAATTCCTCGCCTTCCAAGAGAGATATAGCCAATTTTTATAGATATGCCGATATCTATTAACACCGTGAATTATGTTTGTTAAATTCATTCAATCTTCACCTTTGTTTTATTATAAACTTTAATACTCTTTTCCTCTTTAATCTTTTTCTGCTGATATCATAAAGTTGATTTATTTATCTTCAACTCTTTCCTTTTTTCAGGATCGATAGACATGATCTTATTCCTGACCTGAGAATTATCGTTTCTTTTGATTGCTATGTCAAGTATTGTGAATTCCAGACTTTTACTATTTCCAGTAATGTATTTGCTTAATTCCCTGACATTCTCAAACATGATATTTTCCAAAGTGTGCTGTCTGTTTTTGAATTAATAACGCTGATTGAAATTGTTCTTAATTTTCTCAATCAATAGTTCGGACGCATTAGGTTTTAACCTTATGTGATAATTCTAAGTAGTTATGAAATTCGTTTTCGTTAGCTTAGTTTCCAGCAATTCGATTGCGGAATAATCAATAACGTATCTGAAAAGTTCCTGTAAATCGTAAACTAAAGGATGCTTAGAGGGTGCTATTTCGTGAAGATAACCGATTGAAACATCTAGACCTATGGTATTGATGTTTTTCCTTACCATTGATTCAAATATGGTATATCCGTAACTCAGTAAAGTATTAACTGGATAGGAGGCATTCGTATTCCATGAATATGAAAGATTTTTCCTTCTTCAAAGTGGAAACTCTTAGCTAAATAATTGAACATTTTTGATAGCTATAACTGATCAATACCCGTAAGATCATCGCTTACCATAGTATATCGTTCCGAATCAGAGGAGGCATTCAGAATACTGAGTGAAATGGGAATAAAATTACCAGACAGGATACTGGTTAGTGCACTACCCAAATCAAATTAAGAATAAATGCAAACTATAGGGCACATGCATAAGATTTAAGATGCTACTAACATTCACTCTATTACCATGGGAAATGAACAACGATTATGGAGGCTTTTTTCCCCATATTTCATAGAAATAATTTCAATAGGTGTACTATTAGGATCATTAATAACCTTCTTTTCAATCGGATTTTTTCTTATGATTCTTATTATACCTCTAGCCCTTGAAGAATTTCACTTCCTAGCTTTTAGGAAATATTTTGGTTGGAGTGATTGGGGTACAGGCGTGGTTCTTACTTTTCCAATTTTTGCAACAGCAACACTTATGTCGTTTCTCTTTTTTCAAGTAGTTTTATCTTTAAATATTACAGATTCAATAATACTTGGGTTCGCACTCTTTACGGGCATATCGTTATTAAACAAAGTTCGGTTAAAATTGACAACCAAAATTAATTTAGCAGAGAATAATCATAACATAAGGTTTGACCTAGTTAGTTTAATTGTTATTTTAATTGCTTTTATGTTTTATTTTATTGTTTTTTACAGATTTACTTATATTTCTGGACCACATGTATATTTATTTGGAGACGATGTTTTGTATTTGACCAATATAATTAGTTTTACGATGAAAGGACAGAATTTGGAATATTACGGTGCTTCGATTCTTACACCAAGTTCAAACTTCGTTTATCTTTCTTCTGCAAATAGTCTCTCTGCATGGTTATTCACAATTTTTGCGGCACAAAGAGATCCGATTTTGTTTTATATTTGTATCAATGCTCTTTATGGGTCATTATTTAGCCTTACTATCATGAACACTGTTTTTCGAAATTTTGGTCTTTACGAAAGATTGAGTTTACTCTTTGTAACGATTGGTGGTTTTTCGCTTGTCGGGTGGTTATGGTTATTTTCTAAAGGGCTCAATTCAATAATTTTCATCCCAACAGCATTTGCGGGTACTCCATTCCCAGGTGTTAATGGCTTAGTTATTTACCTCAAGGGAGTCACTGAATTAATACTAAAAGGAGCATGGCAGGGACCAGGTTTTGCTTTTTTTGCGCTCTCAATGTATGCAATAGTAGAAAAGGAACACAAATTTGGAAACAAGATCAAGATATTCTATATAGTATCTACCCTCCTTGCCTATATTCCACTCGGACTGGTTTTAATTGCAGGTATTCTGTGGTTCCAACTATTGAGATTTTTAAGGGTTAAATCTCTTTTGCAAGTGATAGTCATTTCTATGTTTCCTGCTATTTTTCTGCGAATAATTGCTATATTTGTACATCCAATTTATTCTGCATTTTTAGGTGTCGTCATATATCCTCTTTCCTTAAATGATACTATAGCCGCTTTGGTAAGTATTTTTTTATTTATGGGTTCATTGGTAATTCTAGCCGACTGGAAAGTTTTCAATTCAAAAGTGACGCCGAAGTTCGAAAATTCTTTTTTACCAATTTCTTTGTTAGTATTATCAGGAATGATGCTTTTGCTATTCACTACTAATCTGTTACCGTCCATGGTTGCGGATGATTATTTGTTTGGGTTTGCTATTTCGATCAGTTCATTCTTTGTTTTTGCTAAAGGCAAAATACTTAGGGGGCAAGTATTAATGAATGAACAAAGAGATAATCTTTGGGAAGAAAAAAATGTGCCTTCACCTTTTCACTATAAAAAAGGTAAAAAAATTGTTACGGTACTAATTCTGGTTGCTTTAATTGCTCCTACAATCATTTATGCGTCTGAGCCAACTTACTATAGTATTGCCGGACCTCAATCCATCTATCTAGATTCCAATGATTTGAATATGACTCAGTGGGTACGCGATATTGTTCCGCAAGGAAGCGTTATTATTGCACCTCCAAATGATTACTGGATACCAGCTTTGACTGATACTCAATTGTTGGTTACTTCCCTAGCTCCGCCTACGAATGATAGACTTTCTTTTGTCAATGAATTTTTTGGTAGCGTGTTTTATAATTTTTCTAGTGATAATTCTTTATCAGGTTGGTATAGCTTAAACCAAGATGGGGTTGCCTACATAACTTACAATTATACTATTAGCTTTCAAAAGATACTAGAGATAATTAAAGGAGTTTATTCACAATATACCCATAACGTTTCTATAGGTCTCAACGATTTAAATCTCTCCTTTAGTGTCTTTCCGCTTTCAACCGTTGGAACTCAATATGTTTCCGGTCCAGGCATATCTCTTTTGTTGTCCAATGGAGATTTTTTAGCCGTAAGTAGTAGTCCCAATATGACATCTAGTAATTATTACAATTATCATATAGACATGACAGCTGGTGCTTGGAACAATTATGATATAAATATTTCACAAGTAGCAAAACTTGTAGGAATTACGGGTATAAATACAATTGAGGTAGAACAAATAAATTTGTTAGGTGGACTAGCCAACAAAATATACTGGAAGTATGTGGCATTATATTCTAATAATCTAAGTATAAACAAAATTAATCATTTTTTATCTATCTATAATGTTTCCTACATAATAAATAATAACGTACAAAATATTTGGATCAGCGCTTTGGAGAGAGCAAATATTTTAGTTGGCGTATATGTGACAAAGGCATGGATTATTTATAAAGTTGAACTACCAAATATTTTAAAGGAATCGAGCAATCTGTCATACCACGAGATCGCAGTTTACTTGATCTAAAGGAGGTGTTATTAAGTGAGAGGGAGCGGTCGCAATCATACCACTAACGGACATGGAATCTCCACTATGATAATATGCTCTATACCCCCTAGACTTAAAGGAGAAACTGAATACACAATTCAATTATTAAATTCACTTTCACTATTCGAGGAGATATCCTTGATTGATGTTTTAACATTTAAGATGAAAATAGGCACAAGACAAGATGATAGGCAAATATTTCCAAATCAAAAAATTAGAATCCGTAGAGTGTTAAGTTCTGCTCCAGTTGCGCGTTTTTTTAATGGGTTCATTGCAAGTTTTGTAATTGTTAGAAGACACGTTGATGTAGTCCATTTGATAAACCCATTCGACAGGAACGACTATGGGGGAGCACTAGGGGAAGGACTAATTCCTTTTTTGATAACCACCAAGCTTCTCAAGTTACCCGTTGTTATAAGCATTCACACACCATATCTTCATTCAGATATCAGAAACAGAATAAAACTTAAAATCCATAATAAACTCTTATCACATCTTTTAGAGATATTAATTGAGTCTACTCTTCACTTCATGTTTATGCTCTCTTCAAAACTGTTGCTAGTTTCATCCGAAAATAAGGATATGAAACTTTTTGAAAGGTTCAAGAATGATTACAATATCAGCGACAACAAGTTAAGCTTTGAAGAGCATCCATATCTAAAGGCTGATGTTTATGAAAGAGAACCTTTGTATTTAACATCACATATAGCAAATGAATATGCTTTATGTTTTGGTTTCCTTAGGGAGGAGAAGGGATTTCATTTGGCAATTCAGGCCTGGCATTTGGCTCAAAAAGACCTGAAACAGTTACAACTCCTAATAGTTGGGCCAGTAGGAAATGAAGATGGGGAGAAGTATTTAAAGTATCTTCAGAATCTAGTCCTTGAACTAGATCTATCCCAGAGTGTGATCATTGTTCCAAGACTTCTACCGGCTGAAGAATTGAAATGGCTATGCGTTAATTCAAAATTCATTATTTTACCGTATATTAATATCCAAGGTCCATCAGGAACAGCTATGGATGCCCGTTTATCAGGGGTACCTATTGTAGCTACAGATATTCCTGTGCTTAGAAATCAGCTAGCAGACACTGATGTAATATGGACCAAAGCAACAAGTAATGATTTATCTAAGGCCATCCTTCAGGCAAATGACTTAAACAAACTGAGAAAGAATCCTTTAAGTAATCAATTCAAAAACGGCATTATGAAAACAAGCGAGGCAATATTAAAAATATATGAAAGCTCTATAGGTGATCAATAATGGAACAATATAAATTTGATCTTAAGGCACCAAAAACTTTTTTCCGTATATTAGGAGCCATAGCTTGTACTAAATATGGTTTTAAGGTTCTAGATCTTTTCACTAAGCATGTGAAGCTGAGACTTAGGATATCGGATTCGCCTTATTATGTTGAAATTTTGGATGCTAGTAATTTTGTCTCTATAATGGAAATATTTACACGAGGTGTTTATGATATTTTTCCTTTGAGAGAGGGCTGGACTATAATCGATGTTGGGGCCAATATTGGTGATTATGTATTATACGCGAATTATATTCTAAAAGAAAAATGCAAAATAGTCGCTATAGAAGCAGAGCCAAATAACTATAATTTAATGAAAGTTAACATAGAGAAAAATAACATATCAAATACTTTGACTTTATTGATGGCCATTGGCGATTCCCGAGGTTATTATCGTATAAAAAGCGAAGGGGGTCATAGTAGGATTGAAGTAATCGAAAGGCCTGAAGATGAAGTTGGATTTGCTTTGCATAACTCCTCAATACTACCAATTGAATCGTTAGACGAGGTCGCAAGAAATTATAACATAAAAGGTATTGATTTGATAAAAATTGACATCGAAGGCGCTGAGTTCAAGCTTTTACAGGGAGCGAAAGAGCTTCTTGAAGCTAAGAAAATCGTAAGGATCATAATGGAGACTCATTCTGAGCAACTACATTCAAATTGTGAGAACTATCTTGTCTCTCATGGCTATAAGATAGTGAAATCTAATTTTTCAAACCGTTATGGTACCGGAATTCTTGCTGCAATTGACACTGATTCTATCGGAAACAAGGAACGGTGATGATTGTGATGCCCGCATATTCTTTCAAGATATCCAAAGGAGCTCCATACTGGGAATTCGCCGAAAATTTTTCTGGGCGTAGGTTAAATATTGGTTGTGGATCAGATACAACGGGAGATGTTAGGTTAGACTTCTCAACAAATGCACCAGGAGCTACTGTAATTGCAAATATCGAAGATGGTCTTCCATTTCGAGACGAAAGTTTTGACCTTGTGATTGCGTACGGTATAATTGAACATTTAGGAAATATTTATAAATTTATGAATGAAGTTAGGAGGGTTTTAAAACCTTCTGGTCATCTATCTTTAGTTACCGATAATGCGGCTTTTTTTCCAATTTATATTCCTGGACAGAGACATAATGGAGGGTATAAAGGAACATCTCCAGAGGATCATCATGTCGAAGTCTTTCATTATTCTCATATTGTTTCCTTACTCAATCAGTTTAATTTTTCCAATATCGAGATAGAGCTATGTTATTATAAGGAAAAGTCTGTTAAGACTGGGCCTGCAACATCAATGATACAATCTTTTGGATATCATATAATAAGACCAATTATGGGCGATACATTTGCACAGTATTTTATGCCAATCATTTGGGCAAGGGGCGAAAAATCTGTGTCAGATCAAGAACGCAAGCTGACTGTCGGATCATTAAAGTGAACTGAAATGATTCCTAAAACATATATGATGGAGATCTGTCCGAATGTTAAATCAAACGCTATTTATGCTGCCAATCTAATGAAAGAAATCTTAAATATAAGCCATTGTAAAGCGTGCTTAATTTTCCCCAAATCCGCAGAACTAGAGACCGTTGTAGGTTTAGAACTAATGAAAGAATTAAGGGAAAATAATTTGATAAAAATCTATAAATTACCTAATCTTTTCTTTAGTTTGGGTGTGATAATACTAATTTTAAAATTAAGACCGAAGATTATTCACCTACAGCACGAATATGCTTGGTACAATCGTAGCTTGACGTTCATTCCGCTCATTTTCTTTTCAAAATTATTGGGCCTTAGAGTTGCAGTAACTATGCACTCAGTATTTAGAAAACCAAAAGTTTTTTCAAAGAAAGTATCATGGAAAACAGCCCTCGAAATACTAAAACAAAATGTGATCAGGCATTATGTCGAGTTGATCAATAGAATTATATTAAAAAAGAGCGATGTGATTATTGTTCACACACTTCAAATGATGGACGTTATAAAAACATTTCCTTATTCAAGAAAAAATATTGTTGTTATCCCTCACGGTTCAGACACTAAATGTTCCGGACATTTTAAATGTAATGACTCAACTCTTAATGACTCGTTGTGTATAAGGACTTTAGGATACATAGAAGAACGCAAGGGTCAAGATATTTCAATTCAAATCATGAAGCGACTAAATGAAATCGGGATAAATGCACATTTGCACATAGAAGGAGATATTCCATACTCCAGAGCTAATAGGAAAAATTACGAATTTTACAACTATATAGTTGAACTATCTAAGAATATGGAAAATGTTTCTATAGAGACCAGATACTTTACGAATGACGAATTTCGGACAAAAATATTATCATCCGATATCATTTTACTTCCATATAGGAGAGAAAACAGAGAACAGATTCTTAGCACAAATGCTAGCGGTATTTTTTCTACTGCTATAGGGTGTGGTGTAACGGTGGTTGGCAGTAATGTGCCAGCTTTTATTTCTACAATTAGTATGAAATGCTCGAAACTTACTTTTACCACTATTGAAGAGGCAGTTGACATTATTTCCAGCTTCGCTAAGGATCGTTCTAGACTAAAACTTGTATCGTCTTGCCTCAAAAAAATTGCAGAAGAAAACATATCATGGGAGAAAATAGCTTCCTTGCATTGGGACGTATTTTCCAAGCTTTAAGAAATATTTTAGGATAATATCTAAAAGTAAGTCTATGAAAAATGTTGCATTAACAGAGCGTGATAGGATAGTGTCATAAATTCTGTGTACGCTTAAGGATACCTCTTAGTGAACATTTCCATCAATTCATCTTTACACCTATGTTGTTAGCAGAGATATGGTAGTTTCTTTATTTGGCCTATTTTGAAGTTGTCTACCTTATACACCTATTCGAGGCTTTCCCTCATGATATGTGATACAAGGATCCTCTTTCAAATTACAACAATCGCACAATCGGTGCTCTCCAGCAGTAAATCATACGGGGCCTTTCCTTGTCATACGATTCCCTGATTATATCAGGTAAGGGCAACTGCAATAATTTTACTAATATCTGATTTATAAACATAATCATAGCCTAAGCTAACAAGCATTATATCACATAATCCGTGACGCTATGATAAGATATTTTGAGTTGCAAACAGAATGTTAAAGAGGATCATAACTATACATATAAGGTATGGAGAGAAAAATAGCAGAGAACAGAATCATTCTGTTATTATTTCACAAGCCATTGAGACAGCTCGACGGGCAGGTAAAATATACATCACAGTTGATACAAGCGCTATCCAAAAAATACGTGGTAGTCATACCATCTGAGGGTTTGTTTAAATTAACTGCTCGTTTTGATTCGTCATGGTTGCTCAGGACATTTTTAGTTAACTTATATCTAATTGTATGGATATTCCTCCATTTAAATTCCATAAAGGATCAAACTAAATTTGCTATAATGGAAGACAGATACGTAATTTTTCCATCTATTATAATCAAATCATTTGGTATAAACATTATATCATGTATTAGTGATTGGGGGACGGATTATTCAAAATCTATTGATTTGGGATCCGGTAATTTGCAAAAATTATTTCTCAGATACAGTGCATTTTACGAAACGTTCGTTAAGAGATATTCTCGGGGGGTTATTGTTCCTTCAGAAAACATGAAAGAAAATATAGAGATAGAATGCAAATGTCCCGTCATTGTCTTTCCATTTTGTATCGATTCAAAAATACTCAACTCTCAGTCTGAGTGTAATTTGAACTTTACGGATGACCTTCACGATATTTACTGTGTTCTGGTTGGCAATTTCAGTTATCCCGCCAACCTTGAAATGGCCCAGTTCATTATTTACAATGTTGCCAGAAAAACTCTAGAAAAGGATAGAAGAATAAAATTTGTCATTGTAGGAAAAGACAGTGACTTAAAATTTGGACACCTTAATATTGAAAACGTTGCTATATTGGGAGTAGTTCGGGATTTGGAATGCATATACAGCAGGTGTCAGATAGGTCTAAATCCTACTAATGTTCCGGGCGGGACTAGTAGTAAAAATATAGAATACTTGACCAATGGGTTATATGTGGTGGGGACGCCACAATCTTCTCTCGGTATTATTGAATCAGAAAACTTTATTATCTCAAGCAGGGAAGACTTCAGTGAGGCCATCTTGAACGTTGCAGATTTAGTAAGATCAAAAGGGATAAAAAAGTTAGCAAGAGAGGCGGAAAGAATAAGAGAATATTATTCCTTTGAACGTAATGCAGAGAAGCTGGTGGAGTTCGTCTCAAAAATTTTAATGGAAGACTTCTAAAAAGGTTTGCAATGAAGATGGAATATTAAACACTAGGGCAAAATTATGCAAAAGTTTGAAATTTTAATTTCAGTAAGATATAATCAAAAAAGCATTCTTCTTAAATTATCCAAACTCATGCACTTCAACACTTTTCAACCCCCTATTACGAAGAAATATCTTTTGCAATTCAGAAGGGTTCCAATATACGTATGCATCATCGCCCAATTATTTAGTGAAATCAGTCCCTCTCGTGGTTTCCAACATCAAAAGGTTATGAAGTTCATGGTATACTAAGAAGGAACAATTCCATGACAAGAGTTACGATGGAACTGCTGCCAGATGAGGTTAGAAGAAAGATTGCAGTACATTATGGACATATAACAGACGGTATTTTTCTTTCCAATTTACTGGGGAAGGAAAGACCTGATAAAATATACCATCTTGCTGCACAGAGTTTCGTTGGTTACAGTTTCCAGAATGTTCTATCAACATACGATGCTAATATAGGTGGAACGTTGAATGTGTGCAATGCCGCCAAGGATTATTCTCCTGATACGATGATGTATTTCGCTGCCAAATCTGAAATGTTCGGTCAGACAAGTGAATCACCACAGAACGAGAACACCCCTTTCCTCCCAAGGAGTCCATATGCGGTTTCCAAACTCGCGGGATCGTGGACAGTGAGGACTTACAGGGATGCTTATAAGTTGCTCATGACGAATGGAATACTGTTCAACTATGAGAGCGAGGTGAGGGGGCCTGAATTTGTTACGAGAAAGATATCGCTGGGTTTGGCAAGGATAATTAAGGGATCAAGGGAATCGATAATTCTTGGTAATTTAGATGCAAGGAAGGACTGGGGTTATGCTACAGATTTTTTGAGGGGAATGTGGATGATGATGCAGAAGGACTACCCTGATGATTTTGTATTGGGTACCGGAGAGCAGAATACTGTCAGGGAATTCGCAGAGGAGGCGTTCATGGTTTCTGGTATAAATATAACGTGGAAGGGAAGTGGTATCAATGAAATTGGAGTATCTGATGAGGGCAAAACAATGATAAAGGTAAGAAAGGAATTCTACAGACCACTTGAATCAGATAACTATAAGGCTGACTACACAAAGGCAAAGGAGAAGCTTGAATGGAATCCTGAGATAAAATTCAGGGAACTTGTGAGGATAATGGTTGAAAGTGTTTTAAAAAAATTCATGAAAATAAATAAATAGTATATATTTATGCATAATAAATGCAATCCGTCCAGACAAAATATGACGTTACAAATATCCCTTCAGTCACGATCATAATACCTGCATACAATGAGGAGAAGAGGATAGGACGGGTACTTCAGGAAATATCTGAATTCATTACAACCAACAATCCAAACTGGAATGTGATTGTTTCCATTGACGGAAATGATGGAACAGAGGAAATAGTGAAAGATTATTCTAAAAAATATAATTTTATATCATACAACAAAAAGGGAAGCAGGGCAGGGAAGGGCGGTGCAATAAAAAGGGTTGTAACAGAAGCAACTGGTGAATTTACTATTATAATGGACGCAGACGGGAGCGTTAACTTTCAGACAATAGCCGATAACCTAAGTCTGGTCAATAACTATGACGTAATACTTTTTGATAGATATTCAAAAAAGGGCAATCGCATCCCTGCGTTGAGATGGATACCCTCAAGGGGTTTCAATGCACTTGTCAAGGTATTATTT
>Ga0080003_1001514_pt1 | contig 12126 bp, 15 predicted proteins | sample JossMetagenome_FD_69206 | JGI IMG/M metagenome (GOLD analysis project Ga0080003, IMG submission 69206) | Hot spring microbial communities from Joseph's Coat, Yellowstone National Park, USA - JC2_E (SPADES assembly) (version 2) | ecosystem: Environmental > Aquatic > Thermal springs > Hot (42-90C)... | reverse complement strand
ACGTCGATGGCGACGGCGCTACCTGTCTCGGGGAGTTGCGGGAACTCATAACCCTCGACGATGAATGATACGTACGCCCTCCCGGACCTGGCGAGCTTCACAATCACCCTCTTCACCTCGTCCATTGGGAAGTCCCTGTGGACGATGACCTTGAAGACGCCGAGGTGGGACAGCCTCAGCGCGACGAGCCTCTTCCGGTTCCCCCGGCTCCCAGTCCGTATTTCCTTTGTACTGAGAATGCTCCAGCCGCTCTGTGGGTACGTTAATGAATAGTACTTATGGGGCTTCTTTTCCCTTGGGAACCTCGCCAAACCCTCGAAGAACCTCCGCCTGGCGTTGTGGAACCGGTCGGCGATCTCCTGCACCACCTGGGAGTAGAGTCGCCGGCAATCCTCGTTCCGCTTCCTCAGATCCAGCGCCAGTTGCCTCAGCTCCGTGAGGGTCAGTCCCCTCCCATCCCTGTGGTAGTAATCTATGTCTGCCCGCCGCAGGGTGTTGTAGACCTCACGGGCCAGCCGCAACTGGGCCTTTAACGCCCCCAACGTTTGCTAGTCGGTGTACGCCCTGAAGCGGAACCCCGCGGTGGGCATCGGAAAGGTGTAGGGGCATCGCCTTTTAAGCAATCCCCACCATCCCCGCCATGAATGGCGAGGTTTTCTATCACGTCTTATCCGCATTTATTAGTGATGTGCAGACGATATTTAAGCATGGGGGAAGTCCACCTATCTCCTCCCTGAAGGTCGGAGTTTTATCGCTCCCCCCAGACCCCTAACACCCTATAATGCGGATCACTAAACGATATCGGCGGACTATCCGCGGCCTCGCTGAGGGGACCTCCGTCCCTACGCCTTGGCCGTTAGATGAGGGACGCCAAGGACTCGAGGAATTCGCCGAGCCCCGATCTGTCGCCCCCGATCGGGGACACGTAGATCGGGGTCCTCATCTCGCGCGGGACTCCCTCGATCGATTTCAGGAGCTCCGCGGGGGATGGCGCCGCGGATCCGATCAACGACGCCAAGCGGGCCCTAGCCCCATCGGTCGGGGCATATGGTATTCCCAGCGCCACAGGTATCCCGAGGGCGGAGAGTTCGCCCAGGGGCGCCACGCGCGAGGCGGGATCCGGCATCAGCTGGGACATGAGCAGGTTCGCTCCGGCCGCCGCCTTGGAACGCGCCAGCGCCACGGATTTTGCGCTTCCGAGGTCCACCGCGGCTCCCCTGATGAAGCAGGGGAGGTCCGCTAGTGATGCCCTCAGGGGCGCGGACATCCGCACGCCATCGGGCACCGCCGGGAGGGATGACGCTATCCTGATCGCGTCCAGGACGCCAAGTGCATCGGAGCACGATCTGGAGTCGCCGGCGACCAGCACGACCCCGGCTAGCGCCGATGCGTACGCGGTGGCTATCCTCGATATGGAAGCGGACGCGCCCCTCCCGCCCAGGGAGATCGCCGCGAGCGCCGGGACCCCCGAGGACTGCGCGGCCAGCGCCGCCACGAGCGAGTCGGCGTTCGCGTATCCGAACGGGAGATCCGGCGCGAACGCCAGGTCGAGGAGCCCCCTGGAGTGGAGCCGGGCCAGTTGCCCCAGGTCCGGCGGGTACCAAAACTCGAGTATGACGCGGGGTCTCGGGCAGCTCAACTCAGAAGAGCTCGTACTTGCGCTGCAGGACGCCCTCCCATATCTTGGGCAGCCTGGATAGCACGTCCTGCACTAGCGAGGACGCGTAGCTCTTCACGCGGTCCTCGTTCGCGTCCCCGTAGAACTCGACCTGCACCGCCTGCGGCTCGTCTATGGGATGGCCTATCTTGCTCAGCATGTAGCAGTAGGCCTCGTCAACGCCCTCGACCTCGGACGTCAGCCTGTTCACTATCTCCTGCGCCGCTATGTTGTATATCTTGCCGACGTGGTTCACCGGGTTCTTCCCGGCCGCCGCCTCAAGGGACATTGGCCTCATGGGGGTTATCAGCCCCCCGACCCTGTTGCCCCTCCCGACCTGTCCGTCGTCCCCGTTCTCCGCGCTGAGCCCCGTGACCGTGAGGTAGTAGCGGTCCCTCCCGTAATCGTCGGCCGCGTTGAAGTTCACCTCGACGTCCATGTCGGTTATCCCTCCGGCCATCCTCAGTATCTCCTCGCGCGCGTCCCCGACCGCCGACGCATACTGATCCCTGTCCCCTATGAGCTTGGAGACCATCGCGGCCGCGACCGTCAGCCGTATTGAGCCGTTCTCCCTGAGGCCCATGACCTTGACGTCCTCGCCTATCTCAGGCCTACGGGCCTTGAACTCCGGGGAGTTGAGGAGCCCCTCGGTCTCCACGACTAGCCTCTCGACGTCCGTGTGCGGCGCGAACGCCACGCCCAGGCTGGTGTCATTCGCCAGGGGGATACCGGAGCTCGACTCGAACACGTGCACCAGGTCCACGCTCCCGGGCTTCACGCGATAGTCCACGACCACGTGGGAATCGACGTCCAGAAAGCGGAACTCCCTCCTTAGCCAGGACTTCGTGGTGCTGAGTATTATGCTCCCTATCGGGACGACGTCCGTGGACCCGCCCCTCTCGATCTTCGTCGTAGCCCTGCCCACTATCATCAGGTACATGGGCTCCAGGACCTCCCCTCCGCCGAACCACGCCCTTGCCTGTCCGCCGATCAGCACGCATTTGTCCAGGTTGTGGTGGAAGATCCTCCCATACTTCTCCAAATAGTACTTGGAGAGGGAGATGCTGGCCTCCTCCGCCGCCCTGTCGCATATAGTATCGGGATGGCCCTTTCCCTTCCTCTCGACCATCTCTATAGGCCTGGATCTGATCGGGATGCCGCGGCCTCTGGAAATCAGCAGGCGCTCCGAGACCATTTAAGGGCAACGTGCGCTTCCACAGCAATATATCCATTGCCCCCGCGCCGCCGGGAGGCGCGGGCTACCCTCCTCCCGACAGCTCTCCAAGGATAGATGTAATGAATTCTCGGGCGCGGAGGCGGCCAGCTGATCGCCTTATCCGACCGGCATGCGCGCCGCCGCGAGGGAATGCCGCATATGCCGGCTACTTCTTCTCCACGGTTATCTCTATCCTCGAGATGTACTTACCATCGGGGAGCTGATCGGTCGCGACGTTGACGCCGGATATCGCCGCGGAGCCGTCCGCACGCTCCACTATCTGGTTGGCCACATCCACCGCGTAATTTATGCTCCTCCCCCTAGCAACCAGAACAAGCCTGCCCGATGCATTTAGCTGGACCTCGCCCGAGATCACATATGCGGATATTGGCTTCTGATCCGTCACGGCCAGGTACTCCTTATCTAAGCCCTCTCCGGACATGGTTCGTGCAGATCAATGGCTCATTAATAAGCTTTGGTAGTATCGGCATTCCTCCTCATCCCGGGGACGAGGGCGGGAGATGTCGCGATCGATTATCGCACGGAGCGCGCACGTGCGCGCGAACCCTATTCAGATGCCCTGCCGAGATATAGCCGTGAGAACCCATCGCGCCCTTTCGGGGAATAGATTAGAGCCCTGACAATCCGACATGGGGTTAAGATTTATTCTGCGTCGGCGCCGTGTGAGCCCCGAGCAGGATGCGGAGCGGCAGGTCCTGGTGGACGCCGCTGGGCAGACTCCTCCTTATGGATATCGGAAGGGCTCCGACCTCGAGCTCCACCCTGGCTAACTCGAGCGTACTTCCGGCGCGCACGGAGCCGGTCGGTATAAGCGGCGGCGCGCCGAGTGAAAGCTGAAGGGCCCTCGCGCCCAGTATCCTGGCGCGCTCGAAGCGCGTCAGCTTAGGTGGCCCTATGCGTATCTCCACGTCCTGCCCAGCTGTCGACAAAATTTCCACCTCCGTACTCCCTAGGAGCGGGCGCATGTGAAATAAATTTTTTGTAGAAGGTCGGAAATCGCCCCCATGAATTGTACCTGTGATGACCTCTCCTCTGCGACCGCGCCGTCCACCGCGTCCTTGAGCTCGGCGGCCGAGAACACGAGCCCATGTCCCTCCAGGAGCACTGCGTTGCATCCCGATGAGGCGGCGCGCGCGACGGCGGATGCCAGCTCCTCGGTCCCGGGATCGATTGGCGGCACGGCGCACACGCGCCCATAATAGAGCTTCGCCTCCTCGGTCGAGGGCTCCGGCGCGATCCCCAGCGCCCTCAGCGAGATCGTGAACGCCGGATGGACGTGCACGACCGCGCCGATGTCCGGCCGCGCGCCGTAGATCATAAGGTGCATCCTGTACTCGCTGCTGGGCCTCGGGCCCTCCAGGTGTTTTCCCAGCATGTCGATGACCGAGAAGTCGCCGGGCGACGCGTCGAGCATCCTGACGCCGGTGCCCTTTATGGCCACCAGGTCGCCGCGGCGGACGCTGAGGTTCCCCTCCCTCCCGGCCACCAGGCCCTGCGCCGCCAGATACCTGGCTTCCCTCGCCAGCTCCTCTCTCTCCTCCTCTAGCATCATCTCCACCTCGGGTAGGAGCCCAGCACCTTCATGAACTTGGCCCTCTCCGAGAGCTCCTTCAGCGCCCCGGAGCACGCGGAGTCCGCGGCGTGCCCCTCGAAATCCAGGTAGAAGTTGTACTCCCAGGGTCTGGAGCGGGTCGGCCTGGACTCTATCTTAGTCAGGTTTATCCCCCTCGCGGCGAATGGCTCCAAGCATCTGTAGAGCGCCCCGGGCTCGTGCTCGGTCGAGAATATCACGGACGTCTTGTCGTCGCCCGTCGGGGCCCTCGATTCCCGGGACAACACGAAGAACCGCGTGTAGTTATTCGGATCATCCTCGATGTTCGACGCGAGCACCGCGAGGCCGTAGATCTCCGCAGCCCTCCTGCTGGCTATGACGCCTATCGAGTGATCGCGGCGATCCGCCAAGCGCCTCGCCGCGGCGGCGGTGTTCCACATCGGCACGACGTCCACGTCGAGTGACCCGAGGAACTCCCTGCACTGGTCTATGGCCTGTGGATGCGACCACACCTCCCTTATGCCGTCGACGGTCGCCCCCGGGATGGAGAGCAGGTTGTGCTCCACCCTCAGGATCACCTCGCCGTGGATGCCGAGGTCGTGGACCATGAGGAGGTCGTACGCCTCGCCGACGGTGCCCGCGAGGCTGTTCTCCGCCGGCACCACCGCATACCTCGCGGAGCCCTCCTCGACCGATGAGAAGACGTCGCGGAGGGCCCTGAGGGGCACTGCCTCCACGTCGTCGCCGAAGTACGCCCTCACGGCATCTTCGGTGAATGCACCCCTCTCGCCCTGGAACGCGACGCGGACCCTCATGGTCATTTGCCGTATACCGGGGTCCGCCACTCAGGATGTCTTGGGTCACGGCCCCTGGCAACGGCCTCGTACAGAGACCTGATGCGGGCTGTGATGGGGCCGGGTGAGCCTCCCCCGACCGCGCGGCCATCGATTGAGAGCACCGGGGTTATCTCCGCGGCAGTGCCGGCCAGGAAGACCTCATCCGCCAAGTAGAGCTCATGGCGGGCGACATCCCTGACCTCCACCGGTATGCCTTCCTCCCGGGCGAGCTCCATCACGGTGGCCCTGGTTATGCCCTCCAGGATTCCCGCGGAGGTCGGCGGCGTCACGATGACGCCATCCCTGACTATGAATGCGTTCTCACCCGTGCCCTCGCTCAGATGCCCGCTCGAGTCGAGCATCAGCGCATCGTCGAACCCGTGCCTCAGCGCCTCCATCTTCGCGAGCACCGAGTTCACGTAGTGGCCGGAGACCTTCGCGGCAGGCGGCGTCGCCTCCTGGCATATCCTTCTCCATGTGGAGACCATCAGGTTCACTCCCTCCTTGTGGAAGTATTTTCCATATGGAAATGCGATTATCGCCACGTGCGGCTCGACCTCCGAGAACACGAGCCCTATCGTGCCGTACCCCAGATAGCTCAGGGGCCTTATGTAGACGTCCTCGTGCAGCTCGTCCGCCCTCAGGAGCTCCAGGGTCGCCTTGGAGAGTTCCTCCGGGCCGTACCTAATGGGAAAGCCGTAGATCTTCGCTGAACCCTCGAGCCTCCTCATGTGGTCGAGCAACCTGAAGACGCTGAGCTCGCCGCCCGGCGCGGACGCCGGGGAACTCGCATATGCCCTTATCCCCTCGAACACGGCAGTTCCGTAGTGGAGTGAGTGTGTCATTAGATGAGTGGTAGCATCGGCCCATGGGATCAGGCGCCCATCGAGCCATACGTACTTGGCTTCAGGGACCTTCACGCCGCAGGTCTGGAAGCTCGCAAATTTAACGTTACCCTGGTGGACCGGGCGGGATTTGAACCCGCGACCTCCCGCGTGCGAGGCGGGCATTCTACCTCTGAACTACCGGCCCACGCTGAGCGACGCCGAGGCTCCTTTATATTTTACGCGTGGATTGGGGTCCCGACGGGCGCCATCATGTGGATATGGATGCCGACGTAGATACTTCGGACGCCCAGCGCCTTACGTCATCCGGTAGCTCCGCCCTTCCGGCCAGATATGACGCGACCTCCCGCGCCGCCGCGAGGGCGCCGCGACATTCCCCGGAGGACGCCATGGCGCTTAGCTCCCTGAGAATCCCTATCGCGCCGAAGAGCCCCAGGTCTATCAGGGCGCAGCGTGTAAGATCAATGCCTGTAGGAGGCGCGTTGATCACTATGCCGGGGATCCGGTCCCGGCACATGTCGAGGAGCGCCGCCAGCATGTGCGCCGCCGCGAGGGCGCAGTCGGTGGAGGAGGGGATGGGATTTGAACCCATGTATACCCGGTCTGCAGCCGGGCTCGTGACCACTCCGACACCCCTCCCTGTCCCCCGCGGGCGAGCCCACGGGATAAAAAGTTTGACGCGCTACCTGGATATCGAGTCCCCACCCGTCCACGTCTCCCTAGAGAGCGCTGCGCCGATGAGCACTAGCGCTGTCCACAGCAGCATCGTGGATATCCACGCGGTCGGGAACCCGAGGACTTCCGAGGCTGCGAGGGTGATCGGTATCGCGAACGACCCCACCACGAGGCCGCCGTTGTACGATATCCCGGCCCCGGACGCCCTGTACCTCCTGCTGAACGCCTCAGATAGGAACGCGGGGAGCGGCGCGAATATCATCGCCTCCACAAATGCCTGGACGCCGGCCCCGGCGAGCGCGCCGACGCGGCCTCCGCCCAGGATAACCATCGAAGTCGGATAGACCACAGCCGCGAACGCGGCGGCGTATATCATGATGGCCAGCCGCCTCCTCCTCACGGCCGTGAGGAGGATCCCGCCGGACCAGACGCCGATCAGCGATATCAGGTTCACAAGGGCCACCGTGAAGCCCATCTCGGACTCCCCCATACCGGCATATCTGGTGAGCACCGTCGGATACAGCGAGAACGTTATCCCGTTGACGGCGAGCAGCCCGGTCGTTATCATCAGCGCCGCCGACAGGTCGCGCCAAGACTCCCTGATCAGGCGGCCGAGCGGCACCCTCTCCACCTGTCCGGCCCTCCTCATCTCCACGAACACCGGGGACTCCGGCACGGTGTACCTCATGGCGAACGCGATCAATCCGGGAACGATCGAGGTCGCGAACAGGACGCGCCAGCCCATAGCCGATAGGGGAAGCCGCGCGGCTATGGCGCTGAACGCGAGCGCGGCCGCGAAGTACCCGGTCCCGAAGCCGCTCTGCACGAACGATCCTATGGCGCCCCTCATCCCCGGGGGCACCGACTCCATGCTCAGCGCGGTTCCGCCGCCGTACTCCGCGCCGGCGAACAGCCCCTCGAGGAAGAGCACGCCGAACAGCAGGACGGGCGCGAACGCGCCGGCCCATGCATAGGTTGGCAGGAACGCCATCGAGGTCCCGGCCAGCGAGAAACCGAGTACCGTGACGACCAGCATGGACCTCCTCCCCAGCCTGTCGCCTAGGTAGTTTCCGAAAAGCGCGCTTCCGAGCGGCCTGGCGATGCCGTTGACGGCGAACCCCATGTAGGTCGCTATGAGCCCGGCTAGGGGGCTGAATTCCGGGAAGAAGAGCGGGCTGATGGTCGGGGCGACCAGCGCGTAGGTTATGCTCACATATCCATCGAGGAGCCATCCCATCCAGGAGGCCACGACGATCCTCCACCGGGTCCCATCGAGTCCCGGGACATCCGTGGACATGGGCATCACCCGGCGCGCAGGGGCCTCGGGCCTCCGTCGTAGATCCCGGAGACCATTACGGAGCCGGAATACTCGGACGCCGCCCTCACGACGTCCGCGAGATTTCTCCTGTGGACCACGGCGTGCACCGCGCGTCCTATCATATTCTGCGTGGCGCCCAGCGCGCCGGCCGCCACGAGTTCGTCAGCTATGGAGAGCAGTTCGCGGTCCCCTATCCCGGAGCGCTCGGCGAAGCGCCTGGCCTCGCGCATCATGGTCTCCAGGCTGGGACCGGCTAGTATGCGCCGCATGGCATCGGACCCCGCGCGATTCACGGACCTCAGGACCTCCTCGGAACCTATCACACTAGACTTCTCCACCGGCCCGAAATGAAGCGCCACCACGACGTATGAGGGACTGAATGGCAACCTCTCGAACCTCCCGCTCCAGAGGGCCCCCGGCTCCGTCACCAGCCCCACTCCCCCGGCGATCAGGCCCTCGGCCGTCCCCAGGCCCGTGGACGACATCACGTCGGCGGCGTGGACAATCCTCGATGCCTCGACGATCGGCAGCGGCCTCCCGAGCGCGCTGGACAGCGCGAGGACGGCGCCCATGGCCCCGGACGCGCTCGTCCCGAATCCGGATCCCATGGGAACCCCCAGCCTGTGGGAGATCCTGATCCTCAGGCCGTCCGATACCTCAAGTCTACCGAGGAGGATGGAGACCGCCGCCCGCGTGGTCCTAGCATCGTGCGGCCGGCCGTCAACCAGTACCTCCAGTGAAACGCGGTCGCCCACCGGCTCGACGCTGGCCGAGGTGATAACCCCGGCCCGGAGCGCCATCCCGCCTCCCCTGGCGCCGACAAGCAGCGGATCGCGTATCGGGTTTCCGCCCTCGTCGATCGTGTGCGCCTCGAAGAGGCTTGAGACGACCGCCGGCGTGAAGAACGCCGCCCTCACGGGATCCGGAGTCCCGATATTAATTTAAACCTCGCGCTTAAACAGTTTAATAAGTTTAAACTTATCGGGAGCTAAGGGGCGAAAGCCCCCTTATGGAAAGGCCTTAATGATCATTTATGTAATATATTTCACTGATACCCAACCCTGAGAAGTAACATTTCAAGGTGATGACGTGCGCTCGTGGCAGAAGCTTTTCATTGAGAGGATCTACGGTACATCCATAGGGGGACCCCGCGATGCCTTGAGAGGAAGGCCAGCACCCTGTGGAGGTCGGTGGGTTCGTCAGGACCGCGGGCATGTGCCCGGTCTGTAAAACCGCGGCCGGATTGAACCTGTCGGACAGGGAGTTCACATGCTCCTCGTGCGGCTCCCCGTTCGACGGGGATGCGGCCTCGGCCGTGGTCATACTCAAGGAGGTGCTTTGCCCATGGGACGCAGGCGAGACGCCGGGGACGAGCAAGCCTCTGCCGTCAGCATGTAGGAATACTTCCCGCATATTCCCCATGTGAGGGTAAGCGTATCAATGAACCGGGAAGCTCCATCTAATGGTGGATAGTTCGCACTTCATGACTCAGGGGGCTCCGCGAGGCCCCTCACGAACTCTATTATAGATGTGTAGTCCCCATCCCCCAGTCCCCTGGATAGGGCTGCGGTGTACAGGCTGCCGAGGAGCCCTGCCGTCGGGATCGGCACGTTCTTCTCCTCGGCTGTGGCCACGGCCAGCCTCAGCTCCGTCAGGAGCGACCTGAGGTCGACTGACGCTCCGGAGGATCCATTCAGAGCTCCCTCCACGGTGGTACCGAAGGGGATCACCTCGCCGTGGATGCTCGCCACCACTTGTGCGAAGGCCTTCATATCCACCCCGGCGCTTGCAGCGAGTGAAGCCGCCTCCCCCAGGGCCTCGGCATAGGATGCGGCCATCAGGGAAATCGCCAGCTTCGCCGCCATCGCGGAGAACCCCTCCCCCATGTAATACACGCGGCCGGAGAACGATTTCAGGACCTCCAGCATCTCCTGATATGCGTTTCTGCCGCCGCTGACCAGCGTCACGGCCACGCCGCGCTCTATCTCGCCGATGCCGCCTATCACGGGGGCCTCGACGAATACGGCGCCCCTGCGCCTCAGTTTCTCGAAGAGCTGGGGCGAGTGGCTTGGGAGCGTCGCGCTGAGCGCCGCGACTATCTTGCCGGGCTTCATCGAGTCGTAGATCCCCTGCGACGTGGTGCAGATATCAACGATCTCCTGGGGTTCCCTGAGCATCATCAGGATAATGTCGGCCCTCTGCGCCAAATCCCTCGTGCTCTCAGCCAGCTCCGCCCTCCCCTTGAACACATCCCTCGCCTTCTTAGACTTGTCCCAGAGCACGAGCTTGTGGCCGGCGCTGAGCAGCCTCTCAGCCACCTTCGCGGCCGGGCCCTCCAGTCCGATGAGCCCAACTGTCTTCAACCCGGGGGAATCGCACCGACCGACTTAATAATCTTGAGCCCGTCTTCTCGACTCCGTTACCTTAAGCAAGCCGATCGATGAACATAAATCCGAGGGGAGCCCTCCGTCCGGTCCGCAATGAACACGAATCACATACAGATCAGGAGGAGGACTCCCCCTTCCGGTCATGGCCTACGCGGTTTATCCCTATTTCTCGGGCCTCTCGCTGAGGCGCGCCTCGAAATCCCTGAGGCTCATCATGAGCAGGAGCCACGTCTCCATATGGAGGTGGGTGCAGAGGCTCGGCCCCGTCCTCGGATCCTTCGGCGCGGATCCGGGGATGTCCATCGCATATTCGTGGATGAGACCGTGGTGAACGCGGGAGGGACCCCGGCGTGGATATGGATCGCCTTCGAGCCGGACCTCCGCGCCATGCCCGACTTCCACGTGAGCCGACGCGGGAACTCCATCGACGCGTGCCTATTCATCAGGAGGCCGGCGCATGAGTACGGCGGGGTCCCGATCTACACCGATGGTGCGGGATGGTACTCCGACGCCTGCAGGTGGGCCGGCGTGGAGCACGTAGTCTACGGTCATCCTCTGAAGAACATCATGGAGCGCATGATCCAGTACGTGAAGGACGGGACTGAGGCCTTCGACGACCTGTTCCCGGTGGGCGGGCACAGGCTGAGATCGAGGAGGGCATTCGAGCACGTGCTCAACTGGCTATCAGCGTTCATGTTCATGCAGGACTTCGTGTTCGAGAACGGGGGCCTGGGGAGGCCCCCGCTCGAGTGGAAAGAGAAGGAGATGTCCCCGTGGCTGAACGGGGCTGCGTCCGATTCTCTCGCTCGGGTAGGAGGTGAGCGTAAGGTAACGGAGCCGCATTTTTAACGTCAAGATTTATATAACTCTAGGAGGGGGCTGGAAGGCGTGACATTCAAAGAGATTCCATGGCAGCTGAAGTACGACTCGGAGCGTGGCGTGTTCATCCTTCGGCAGAGGAAGGGGACGCGCGCGTCAAAGGGCAGCAATTGGTTGAGCGCGGCCGCAGAGAAAGGATGTGCACCGGCGACGCTCGCGCACAACTTAGGCATTGAAAGTGGTCATGGAAGGCCGGTTGTACGTTACATGAACGGGAAGTGCGTAGTCGATTCGGCGGTGCCGTCCAAGATATACAGAAGGAATTTGAGTGAAGCCATGAAGATAGTGGCTAAGATTTATGCTTCAAGTCTCCGGAGCTCCGGCAGCGGGTTCGCCGGCTGCTCACAGTAGAACGGAACGAGGGACATCGCGGCCGCGGCACACCTATAAATAAAGGGAAGCCGCTCTTAGCTTCCGTGGGCGAGGAGGCGGTCGGCTTCAACTACCTGGACGAGAATGTCTGGGTGCGGTACGCCGATGAGGTCCTTCTGCCGCTCCACGCGAAGGCAAGCGCGATACTGGACGCCTGGAGGGATGCCAGGGAGAGGCTGGACGGTAGGAAGCTCTCGGAGCTCCTGGGGGACGAGGGGATCGCGAGGGTCCTGCTGGGAGGGGTGAAGGAGGACGGCTCCCGTCCCGACAACAGCATGGCCGGATTCTACGCCGGGGTCCTGGGGATCAACTCCAGCGCGGGCAATGATTACTACAGGCAGTACATCGAGGCCGCCAGGCGCGGCCTG
>Ga0080003_1001510_pt1 | contig 12144 bp, 15 predicted proteins | sample JossMetagenome_FD_69206 | JGI IMG/M metagenome (GOLD analysis project Ga0080003, IMG submission 69206) | Hot spring microbial communities from Joseph's Coat, Yellowstone National Park, USA - JC2_E (SPADES assembly) (version 2) | ecosystem: Environmental > Aquatic > Thermal springs > Hot (42-90C)... | reverse complement strand
CTCCTGAAGGCCTGACTGCCGTACAGTGCCCCGAACGCGGATGCTACCATTGACGCTATCGTGTCGCTGTCCTTGGTGAAATTAACCGCCTCTATAACTCCTCTCTGCGGGTCGTTAAGGTGCTTTGCAAATATGAAGAGGGCAAGGGGAACGGTTTCCATCAGGTAGCCCCCAGAGCCTATGGTTTTCGAGAGCTCCTGGACGCTTAGACCTCTGTGGAGGGCGGCGTGGCCTCAGCTGCTCCCTCGCCAACGCAGGTCACGTCGCAGCACGGACATGGACGTAAGTTCCCTGACCTAGTAAAGACTTATTAGTGTAGAGTGTGGAAAGTGATGTATACAGGGACGACGCCTTGCTGGAGGCCATAGACCTCGTTAAGTCCTTCGGCAGGCTGAGGGCCGTCGACGGCTTCTCCATGAACATAGAGCCTGGGACAGTCAAGGCCCTTATAGGCCCCAACGGGGCCGGGAAGACCACCTTCATTAACCTGGTAACCGGCGTGCTGAGCCCTGACTCGGGCAGGATCAGGATGGACAGGAGGTGCCTGCTCAGGCTGGCCCCCTACGAGAGGGCCAGGGCCGGGGTGGCCAGGACCTACCAGATACCGAAGCCCTACCCCAACCTGACGGTGCTGGAGAACGTGCTGGTCTCAGCCTACTTCGCAGGGGGCCTGAGGGGCGAGGAGGCCGTCAGCGCGGCCGAGGAGGCACTGAGGTTCGTCGGGATATCATCATTGGCTGACAAGCTGGCGTCCGAGCTCAACGCGGAGCAGCAGAAGCTCGTGGACTTCGCGAGGGCCCTGGCCTCAAGGCCCAAGTACGTGCTAATTGACGAGATAGGCGCCGGCCTCGGCCCCGAGGAGCTCGAGGGCCTGGCCTCCAGGATCAGGAACCTGGCCAAGCAGGGGATGGGGGTCCTCTACGTTGGGCACATAATGAAGATGGTCAGTTCCGTGGCGGACTGGGTTGTCGTCATGAACGAGGGCAGGAAGGTCGCCGAGGGGACCTATGATGATATAGCCTCAAACGAGGAGGTCATAAAGATCTACCTCGGTGAGAGGCATGCCTGACCCGCTCCTCGAGGTTAAGGGCCTCTACGCGGGCTACGGCAGCCTAATAGTAGTCAGGGACGTCAGCTTCAGCGTTAATGAGGGCTCCACGACGCTGATACTGGGACTTAACGGCGCCGGCAAGACCACTACGCTTAAGGCCATAGCTGGCATAGTGAGGCCCGCGAGGGGCTCTGTGCTCTTCAGCGGAAAGAACATAACCAGCTGGCCGCCCCACGCGAGGGCGAGGGAGGGCATAGTCATGATCACTGACAGCCCCGTCTTCTTCAACATGAGCGTGGCCGATAACATAAAGCTGGCCGCCTCGCCTAGGCACTACAGGGACCCGGGGGAGGCGGTGAAGGAGGCCCTTAGCTACTTCCCCGACCTGGCTAGGCTGGTCAACCTGAAGGCCTCGGCCCTCTCAGGGGGGCAGAGGAAGATGCTGGCGATGGCTATGGCCATGGTGGCGAGGCCGAGGCTCCTGCTGCTGGACGAGCCCTCCACGGGCCTCTCGCCGGTCATGGTCATGAAGGTGATATCGTACGTGAGGAAGCTCAAGGAGATGGGCATAACCATCCTCCTGGCGGAGCAGAACCCGTCATTTATAGAGCTGGCGGACCACGTGATGGTTATGGAGATGGGGAGGGTCAAGCTCTACGGCGCCGCCGAGGAGGTAGGAAAGCTGGAGGAGGTCAGGAGGACCTTCTTCCAGGTGACCTAGGGCAGCCTGGCCTTGGCCCTCCTGTTCAAAAGGTCCACCAGGCCGTTGGGCATCAACAGTATGAGCGCTATCAGTATCGCCCCGAAGACCATGGGGAGGTAGTTAGAGTAGACCGACACGTTTATGAAGTTATATATCACGTTGAGGACGAGGGTCCCGATGAGGGGGCCCGTGAGGGTCCCCGCCCCGCCAAATATGGCGTAAGCTATGACGTACACGTTGAGGGAGACTGAGAACACGGTGTCAGGGTAGAAGAAGGTCACGTACCAGCCGTACATGGCCCCCGCCAGGGCCGCCATGAGCGCGCTCAGGACCCACGCGATGCCCCTCAGCCGCGGCACGTTAACCCCGTCGAGGGCGGCCGTTATCACGCTGCCCCTTATGGCCCTGAGGCCCAGCCCGTACCTGCTGAACTTTATCGCCGCCGTGGCAGCGACAAATGCCAGGAGAAGGACGAGCGTGATGTAGTACGTCAGGGCCGGTTTGTAGATGGGGGCCAGCGACGCCCCCTCGCCCGCGCCCGTCCAGTGGGCCAGGAGCGAGGAGTCCACAAGGTAGTAGACCCCCATGAGGGCCGCCAGGGTCGCTATGGCGAAGTAGTGCGACCTCAGCCTGAAGAGGGGCAGGAGGACCACGGCGAGGCCGAGGGTTACTGCTACGGCGAAGAGGAAGCTCAGGGCCTCCCCCATCCCCAGCCTCAGGCCTATGTAGACCCCGTAGGCCCCGAGGCCGTAGAAGACGCTGTAGCCGAAGGGCAGGTAGCCGGTCATCCCGTATATGAGGTTAATGCCGTAGGCTAACAGCATGAAGACCATGGTCGTGAGGAAGAAGGGCCTGTTCGGGTAAGCCAGGGGGCCCAGGAGGAAGATTGCCGCCGTGACCGCCAGCAGCACGGCCAGCTGTACGATCCTCCTCCTGCTGAGGCCCACGGGGGGCTCCCTTGACATGACTTTACACCTCCCTCTCCGGCTTGCCCAGGATGCCGCCGGGCTTGGCTATGATTATAGCGAGGAGGGCGAAGAACACTATGGGGTAGGCCAGGTAGGGAAGGAAGACCTGCAGCAGCTGGTAGGCGACGCCGAAGACCAGCCCGCCCACCACTGAGCTGAGGGGGTCGCCGAGGGCGCCTATTATGGCTATAACGAAGGCCAGGACCGTGATAAACGTGTCCTCTGCAGGGTAGATGTAGCCGATCACGTAGGGGGCGAGCACGCCGGCCATGCCGGCCAGGGCGAAGCCGAGGGCGAAGGCCATGAGGGTCACTAGCCTTGAGTTGATGCCGAGGGCCAGGGCCTGCTCCTTGTTCTGCATTATCGCCCTGGTGGCCCTGCCCATCCTAGTCACCTGCAGGTAATAGTAAGTTACGCCGAGCATGGCCGCTGACAGGGCCGTCATAACCAAGAAGGCCTTCGGCACTCCGTGGCCAAGCACGTAGAAGGCCCCTGAGACGAGGGCGGAGAAGGGCAGCGACGTCGGGTAGTAGCCAAAGGCCAGCGTGGCGGCGGACTCTATTATCATGGAGAGCCCAAAGAAGGCGATGAAGGAGAACATCTCTGGGTCGGAGCTGACCTCCAGCTTAGGCACGAACAGGTAGTAGACGCCTACCCCGAGCACGAAGAAGAGGGGAAAGGCCACGACGAAGGCCGCCAGGGCGCTCAGGTGGGCTGAGGAGAACATGGTGAGGGCGAGGTAGCCGCCGAGGACTATCAGGTCGCCGTGCGCTATGTTAATCATCCTGACCACGCCGAAGACAATGTTGAGCCCCAGCGCCATGAAGGCGTAGAAGACCCCCTCCAGGAGGCCCACGACGAGGGCGTAAACTGTAAGTGAAAGGGCAGCGCTCAGCCCCTCACACCTCCACTTTTCGGCCACCAAGCCTCCGCGCTAGTATTTTAACCCTTAATAACTTTGCCTACATTATGTTGCTCTATTATGGCTGCAGCATTATATACAGTTTTACATTCAACATTTTTAGACTCCACTTATAGTAGGACTATCCGCGAGGTCTAAGGCTTGAGGGCTAGGAGGTCTATCTCAACTGTTGCCCTGGCGACCATCATAATTGTGGTGGTAGTGGTAGCGGCGGTCGGAGGCTACATGGCTTACGTCTCGACAAGGCATCACGTTACTACCACGACTACAACCACGCCCACGACGACTACTACAACAACGTTTACAACTACGTCTACATCAACAATCACTCCCACGACAACAACGTCTGCACCTACGTATATAACGATCGGCGTGGTCTACGACTCCACAGGCTCCTTCGCTACATCCTCTATGCCTGAGTACGAAGGGTTAGAGCTCTGGGCTAACTGGGTCAACAGCCACGGAGGGATCTACGTTAAGGAGTACGGCAAGAACCTAACAGTTAAGATCATAGCCCTCGACGCCGGGAGCAACTCGCAGACGGCCCTCAGCGACTACGAGCAGCTGGTAGAAGTCGACCATGTCAATATACTTGTGGCTGACTTCGGCTCGGTCATGACGGCGCCGGGCGTGAGCTTCACCAACTCCAGCCACGTGCTGTTCTGGGACGTGACGGGCAGCTCCTTCGCCTTCTTCGTTAACAACAACTACATAGTGCTCACGAGCCTGCCCGTCTCGCCCTACTTCATCCTCTACGTGCCTGGCTTCCTGCACACGCTCGGCATACACAACGTGGCCGTCATATATGACGAAAACGACTTCAACGCCTACCAGTCATACTTCCTGGCGCCTGGCCTTAAGTCGTATGGGATCAACGTGGTCTACAACACCAGCGTACCGACCTCGACGTCTGACTACTCGAGCATAATCGCGACCCTTGAGACCCTTCACCCGCAGGCAGTCATAGAGCTCGGCTACCCGACCAACGACATAGCCTTCCTGAACCAGCTGGCCAGCGCGCACGCCTGCTTCCCGCTGGTCCTGACGAACTTCCCAGGCCAGCTGCTGCCGACCTTCCTCAGCCAGGTGGGAGCTAACATGAACGGCACGTTCACCCTGGCCTACCCGCCCATAGTTAGGTACACGCCGCAGCTCGCGGCGAAGCTCGGGCTCAAGTGGTGGGGGCCGACCTATGATGAGTTCGCCTCCCTTTGGGAGAGCACCTACAAGTCCCCGCCGAACTTCCTGGCCATAGCGGGCTTCAACGCAGGGCTCATAATAGAGGGCGCCATAATGGACGCCGGCTCGCTCAGCCCGTCAGCGCTGAAGGCCGCGGTCCTTAGCGACTTAAGCGGGAAGGTCATGACCATTGACGGCATATTCAACGTGACCTCCAACGGGATGCAGGTCGGCGAGAACCCGATACCGGCGCAGGTCTGGGTCTGGCCAAACGGCACCACCACCGTCAACCTGCTCTACCCGTCATCGTATAAGAATGGGACAGCCGTATACCCCGCCCCATGTCCGCCTTAATATAACTTAAGATCTTAATTTCTTTTTAATTTTTTATTTTATTTCTTTATAATACATACTCGACTACCTTCTCAACGACCTCTATTAGTTCCCAGCAATCCCAGCAGTGCGTCTAAGGCGCTGAGCGCAGGTTCTCAGGAGGGTGAGAGCCGAAGTCAGGAGGCCCCTGAGGGGTTGACGTCATAAGCGATGTCCACGACGCCCGTAGAGGCTCCCAGGGTAAGGTCGACTTTGAACTGCCAACAACCAGCTTTCACCGATGGCTGTGCTCCCGGCCATAAAGCTGCCCCTAATGAAGTCCAGGGCTGCCAGCTGGGCTTGACCTAGTGGGGTGACACTTGTCAGCGGTAGTTGTGGCCGCGGCGATGGTAGCAGCCCTTAGGAGGTAAATGAGGAGAGCGATATCAAGGGGTCTAACTTAACCGCTATCACGAAGGGACATCAAAAAGCTAGGATCAGGGCGCCCTGGCGCTCAGAGCCTAAGGTGGCCCGCCAGGGCCAACAATATCGTGAATAGCTATTATGGCTGCGACCCACGCGTAGTAGTAGTTCGGCAGGCCGTTCAGCCACGCAGCTGGCAGCATGTTGGCCTGGGGCTTGTTTGCCTTGAAGGTAGTTGAGCTCGTTAGGAGGCCGTACCTGCTGATAGGCATTACGTGGCCCTTCTGCGCGCGAACGCATTAATGTCGCCTGGCCCTCCTGGAGGGCGGCGCCATGCATGGCTGGGACGTCTATTTACAACATAACCTACTTCGACCACGATGAGAGCGTCTACGTGCAGTTCCTCGCCTGCAACTTCGCCTGCTTAGGCTGCGTAAGGAGGAGGTACCCTGGGTGCCACATAGCGGAGGACGCTGCCAAGGGCGACGCGGCGCCTGAGCTCCTCGACGTTGAGGGCCTCGCTGACGTGCTGAGCGAGGCCAGGAGGACCCTGGGCCTCAGGCGGGCCGTGCTGGGCGGCTGGGAGCCGACCGCCGACCCCCAGCTCTGCAACGTCATGAAGGTGCTGGCAAACCTTAACGTTGAGGTGGCGCTCCTCACCAACGGCTACCTCCTTGACAGGGCCCTCGACTGCCTGCCCAGGGGGAGCACAGTAGAGGTCGGGGTGAAGAGCCTGGACCCTGCCAGGTTCTCCTCCTACACCGGGAGGAGGCCGGAGGACCTGGGGAGGGTCCTTGAGAACATGGAGCTAGCCCTCAGACAGGGCCTCAGGGTCGTCGTCGAGACCGTCCTGATACCCGGGTTCAACGAGGCTGAGGACGTGGAGGCCCTCGCGGCCTATGTGGCGTCCCGCCTGGGCGCGGAGACGCCCATGATAGTTGATGAGTACATACCGGTGCCCGGGGCGCCGTGGAGGAGGCCCACGCTGGGGGAGCTTGAGGAGGCGAGGAGGAGGGCCGAGAGGCACTTGAAGGGCGTGGTCATCAGGAGCTCGTACACCATGAGGCCGAAGGGGAGGATCTACACCCTGTTCCCTAGGCGGAGGGGCGAGGCGACAAGGTCATAAATGATATGGCTCGACGCGCAGGCGCGCCCGCCGCAGCTCAGGCCCTTATAAATGACGGCTCGTCTCACGTAACTTGCAGATCTAAAGCCGCAGGTCCCTAGGTCTTAGACGCCTTTATTAGACCTAACAGGCTCTTTTCAGCGGGGGCTTCCGTGCTGGCTTCTGACAGGGAGCTGATGCTTGGAGGTGTGGCAAGGGTAGAGCTGGCGGACGGCGCAGCCCTGCTGCTGAAGGTCATGGTCGTCCACGTGAAGGAGGCGGGCTTCTCACCCTACGGCGGCGTCAACTTCGACGTGAAGGCCGTGGCTGACATCACCGTTGCGTCACTGCCGGACGAGCTTAAGGAGAAGGTGAGGGACAGGCCCGTCTACTACCCGTGGCAGGAGCTGCCGAGGGACGGCTGGGAACTCGTTGACATAAAGGGGCAGGAGCCGGCCGTCATAGAGACCACCGTGAACGCCTCCAGGGGCATCTTCAGCGTCAGGGTGGTCGCCGAGGTGGTTATGGTGGCCAGGAACCTGAGCTACAGGACCCCCGCAGGCGAGCCCGTTTACGCGGCCTCCTGGACATACAAGGTCTCCTGGAGGCCGGCGGAGCGGAGGTGATCAAGGTGATCCAGGGGCCCGCTCAGCCCGCGTTGGCCTTAGGGGGGCCTCAGGGCCGCGGGTCCTTCGCAGGCCTACCAACAGGGTCCTCCTTGTCTTTACAGCAGCCGCTAATAGCGCAGCTGCAGGCAGGCCAGCCCCCGACGGCCACGCTCTTCATAGGCATCGGCGAGACAACTGATGAGGTGAAGAGGCGCGTCATAAGGGAGCTCAACAAGGTGCTCAAGGAGCTTGAGCCTAAGCTCTCAAGGATAAGCGACGAGGAGATCGTAAGGCTGATAAGGGAGGACAGGGAGGGGAGGGACTAAGTGGTTGTATCTCTTTGACGCCAACGCCGTTATAGCCCTTGCCAAGAGGAGCTGCACAGGACCTCTCGCTTACGGCGTGACGCTCGACCTAGCCGTTTACGAGACCACTCAGGCTGTCTGGAAGGAGTACTCGCGCATTAGGGACTCCCCCTTGTACCTGGACAGGGAAGCCGCCAATAAGCTCTTAAATGTCCTGAGGGAGGTCTTTGATAATGTCATCAGGCTCGCGAGTATCAGGGGCCGCGAGGCCAACGTGTTTGAGCTCGCTGTCAACGAGGGGATAACGGTCTACGACGCCGCTTACCTCTACTACGCAGCCGAGAACGGGTTGGCGCTCGTTACAAATGACAGGAGGCTCAGGGAAAGGGCTAGGCAATACGTTAAAGCGATGACCGTTGACGAGCTCCTGTTAGAGCTGGGCGGCGCTGATAAGGTCTGTAAAGGGGCTAGCTCAGAGAGCCCTAGGCTGGCTCAAACCTGATAGCAGCATACATTACACTTAGCGCTTAGACCTAAGCGGCATGAGGGCTGTGACGTTGACGAGACCTGTTAAATAACCTTGGCCCGGCCTTCGAGAACGCTTCCTCAGCCTGAGATCAGGTACCCGAGCACCCTCGAGCGCCGCTGCCTGGCGTTAACGTTAACCAGCAGGTACCTCTCAAGGGCCAGCAGGGGCCTCGAGAGGGTCACCTCCGCAACCCCGTCCCTCAGCGTCAGCGACGCGGGCACGGGGGCGCCCGCCCCCACCACGTGAACGCCGTTTGTCCCTAGGCGCTCACTCTCATCAGCTTATGAGCGCTCGTCGCGCCTAGGGACCTCCACCTCGCCCACAGGGCCCTTGGGACGCCTGTGGGCTCATGGGCGGCCGTCGGGCCCAACGGCACGGGGCCCCCATCTACGGTAATCAAAGGCCCAACGCGGCTTGGGGCATGGCCCCCATCGCCGCCCAGGGCCCTCAAAAGGAGGTTGTAACAGGCAACCACATCCCTGTGCCAAGTCTCGCCTCCTCTTGAGCAGACGCCGTGCCTGTTCCTGCCGTAGACTATCTCAGCCCCGTGTATAGGACATACCTTTGAGGTATTCTTGGGGTCAACGTAAATGACTGGAACCCCATACTCCCTGGCCTTCTCCTCTATGGCCCTCTGCATTCCTTTGAACGCTGCCTGGAAAATTCTATATCTGAGCTGGGGATCCTTAATGCGCTCCATCATGTTCTTGGCTGGCTCCTTCCCCAGCCTCTCGAGGACTATGGCGGCCTGCCTCTTGGCGGCCTCCCTGACAATAAGGGTGGCTAGCTTCCACCTTATCTCCTTCTTGAGGGTTCTCTCCTTGTTGCTTAACCTCTTGAATATCCTCCTCGCTGGCCTGCTGCCTGGGCCGTAAACCTTGTCGTATCTCTCATGAACGCTCTTCCTCCTGTAGTAATAGCCCAGAGTTATCCTGCTCAGGTCTGTCTCAAAAAGGTAGACAACGCCGTCAATGAGGACAGCCTCGGCGTCCTCATTTACGTCAACCGTGGTGTAGCCCTTCGGCCTGTACTCGCTGACCTCCTTCTTGAACGTGAGGTAGAGCACCAGCCTCCTCTCCCTGTGATCCAGCTTGACCCTGGCCCCCGATGTGAGCCTCCAGCCTCTGTTAACGTATCTCAGGTAGTGCTTGTTGAGCTCAACGGAGACCCTGACCCTGCCCCTGTGGATGGCCAGGCTCACTAACGTCAGGCCCTCGGCCCTCCACAGGTGGTCGTCTAGCCATATGCTAACGCTCCTGACCTCGGGGTAAGGCTTCCTGGCCCTCCCCATTTTCTTCATCCTGAGGAACGAGTGGGCCCTCTCAGCTGCGTCCTGGCAGGCCGTGTAGGCGTAGTGAGAGGGAAGCTGAGGGTAAAGTGACCTGACCTCGCGATATCTCTCGGCCTTAAGCCTAGTGAACTTAGTTACGCCGTTATTTACAGCGTAGAGAACTAGCTGCTCAACCATGTTCCTGTACATGCCCTCGAGCTCAACAAAGATCCTGAACGCTCTCCTGGGCAACGGCGTGGACCTGACGACAACAGTCCTTGTAACTTCACTCGTGCTCCTCAACCTCCTTCAGCAATTTCTTAAACCCCTCAACAAGCTCCTTTCTCCTGCGGCCCCTCAGCCCGTAGAGCCTCCCAGCGAAGGAGTTCACTACCTCTATCAGGTCCTCCAAAAGCTCCTGGCGGGAGTCCTTGGGCTCCTCGCCAAGGGCCGCCTCAACCCTGACCCCGTACTGCCTGAAGAAGTACTCAAGGTACTCAAGCCCGAACCTCGTCAGCCTGTCCTTATACGTCACCACGACCACGTCAACCTGCCTGTTGGTAACATAGTCAAAGAGCTTCAGCAGTCCCTCTCTGTCGGCTTTCAGACCGCTCGCGACGTCGCTTAACACGTCAATGACCCTGTAGCCCCTGGAGGAGCAGTACTGCTTCAGGTACTGGGACCTGCCCCTCCAGGTCGCCTTTCTGGGAGGGGCTTACCCGCGCGTATATGACCGCCCTGACCTCCTTACTGACGGGAAGGCCCTCGGCTATCCTCCTGACCTCGCTCTCAGGTATCCTGTACTTGCCGCCGGCTGTCCTGATAGCCCTTATCCTCCCCTCCCTGACCCACCTGGCCAGGGTAGGGTAGCTGATGCCGAGCCTCTGGCAGGCCTCCTTAGGCCTCAGCAGCCTCTCTGAGGGCCCTGAAACGGCTAACACCTATAATAAAAAACAAAACCAGAGCTTATAAACTTAACTATCAATAATTAGTAATGAAACTCCCCCCGACTGGGGCACGTCAGACCAGGGGTATATGACGGTCCTCACGCTGAGCCTCTGGACTACCCGGGACGGCTCTGTCACAAGCGCGTAGGACCCCTTGAGCTCCTCCGCCTCAGCCCCCCTGACGGCGAAGCCCACCCTCACGCCGGGGCCAACGGAGTCCTGCTCCTCGTCGAGGACCTCTATGCTCCTGACCTCGACCTGCCTCATCGAGGGCAGGGCGTAGAGCCTGTCGTGGGCGTAGACCCTGGTCTTCGCGTAGCCCAGCACGACGGGGCCCACGCCCTTGACGTTGAAGGCCCTGTCGACGTAGACGTAGCCCTCGTCGCGCGAGGTTATGTTCATCGCCCCCTCAAGGAGCGCCCTGGCGAGCTCCCCCTCGTCAATGGCCTTCAGCCTGAGCCCGCTCTTCCTTATGATGCCATCCACGGCCCTGTTGGCTGAGGCCACGAGCCCCAGCTGGGCCGGGGAGCGTCAACGGCGCTTATGAGCTCCCCGTCCCGCCAGTCCAGCTCATGGCCTGTGGCCACGACCCCTACGTCAGCTATTGACATGGCTGCGGCCACGTCCATCACGCTGGCCGGGTACCCCGTTGGCACGACTATGGACAGCAGCCTCCCCTCTGAGACCTTCCTGTAGTACATTAGCATCGGCTCCCTGTCCGTGAGCTTAGCCACTGAGGCCGCCAGGGCCTGGGCCCTGCTCATCTCGGCCGAGGCCAGCGATACTATAGTGCCGGTCAGCACGTTAAGCCCTCGGCAGTGCCGTTAGCCCATGAGCTAATATAATTTGGCCTCAGCGCTGCTGACGCATGTTCGCAAGTTTCGTTAAGCGTTAACTTGCGCCATATGGTCTGTCCGTGGGGGTCGTCAGGCCAGGTCTTAGAGGGGGAATTAGTTGCCCTCTCTGATAGTAACGCTTTACAATTAGTATTTAGTAGTATTTAGATGTTATTAAGATTATTTTATTTAAGAATATATTAAATTAATATCGACCCTTAAAAGCGACTTCACGATAGTGTTCATTAGACCCTTTTAGATGGGTGGGACGTCTATGGGAAGTGATCAGGGACCTGAGGAGAGGGGTTCTAGGTTCAGGGACGCCTTCAAGGACCTGGGCGAAGTATTCCGCATGTTCTACATAGAGACCGTGCCCTCCTACGGCAACAGCTTCTGGTTCCAGATAGGCTTCTACGTAATGGTACTAGCCATAGTGCTCGCCGTCACGGGGGCAATAATGATGTTCTTCGGCCCCCACTGGTGGAACTACAGCGTGGCCGGCATGTACGTGAGTCAGATACACTTCTGGGCGGCTGAGATATTGGTCACGCTGCTCTTCGCCCACGCGTTTGTCAACTTCTCGACCAAGGCGTACGCTAAGAGGAAGGACATGTGGGTCCTCGGCGTTATAATGCTTCTCCTCGTTTTGGTGGAGTACGCCTTCGGCATAGGCCTCAACAACAACATAGTGTCCCAGTACAACGACAAGAGCGGGGCCGGCCTCTGGAACGCCCTCGGCGTGGGCTGGTTCGTCAACCCTGAGAACTTCGGGGCCGTCCTGGGCTGGCACACCATAATCGTGCCCGGCGTGCTGATGCTCCTGGCAGGGGCCCACTTCATGCTCACCTGGAGGAGGGGCCTTGCGAGGCCTCACAGGCCTGAGATAAGGTACTCCATGGTTAAGGCTAACCACAGGAAGATGTTCATAGGGGCCGGCGTCCTGGTGGTAGTAGTGGTCGCCATGGGCCTCGTCCTTGGGCCCCTGT
>Ga0080003_1001509_pt1 | contig 12146 bp, 8 predicted proteins | sample JossMetagenome_FD_69206 | JGI IMG/M metagenome (GOLD analysis project Ga0080003, IMG submission 69206) | Hot spring microbial communities from Joseph's Coat, Yellowstone National Park, USA - JC2_E (SPADES assembly) (version 2) | ecosystem: Environmental > Aquatic > Thermal springs > Hot (42-90C)... | reverse complement strand
GATCGCCGTTGCTGAAGTAGGTGCCGGGCCTCATGATGAAGACGTAGGTGGAGCCGTTCGGCTCCATGACCCAGGACTTAGCCAACACGGGGACTAGCTGCGTTATGGAAGAGCCGTTGTACCCAACTAAGCCTTGGTAAACGGCTAAGAACACCGGTTCGTCAACGACGTAGAACCCGGTTGACGGGTCCAGCGCATCCGGCGAATATATTTGACCCATGGTGCCGATATCTACCAAAGTGTTAGGCGTCGGCGGGGCTATTACAACAGATTTCGTCACCGACTTCGGGTGACTTAATACGTCCTCGTAATACAGGTAGCCGCTCGCTCCGGCAACAACAACGATGATCACCACGATAGCGGCGATCAGCGTATTCGAAAAGGATTTTTTGTTCGACATTTTACCTGTTTTGATGGTCTGTATATAAACGTTTCGACCAGTTAAGGTCGGCCTGCAGAAACAAAATCCCGATTACGACCACGTCGATTGGGCAACTTTTGATCCTAATAACAAAGGTTAGCGCGAGATAGCTGGCCTCCTCCCCGCCTTAAAGGGCGAGGCTCGTCGTCCTTTTGTCACGTCTCAGGCCGTCCTCCCTTGTGTAAGGCCGACTCCTTGGCTTGTCTAACTATTTCAGGTCCGAAGGTGGGTAGCGACGCCAGGAGGGAATCGTCCGCCCTAAGAAAATCGTCGACGGTCTTAATACCGTTCTCAAAAAGTATGCGCGCCCTGACGCGCCCTATTCCCTTCAACCCGATAATCGGGATCAGCTCCTCCCTGATACCCTCCCTTACCCTCAGCGAAAGGCGGAAATATTTTTCCCCGGCCGCGCCCCTCCTAAGCGCGGAAGACAGGCGGTATGCCGAGTAAAACAACCATTCGTAAATCTCTCTCAGCTGATATAAGTCGCCGGGCTGGACGCCGTACACCTTCTCTATGGCTTCTAGCCCCTTCTCGTCCATCCAATCCCTCAGGACTAGAGCTGTCTTCACCGCGGAGTAAGGATCTTCGCAACCCTCCAGATGAAGGCGAAACTCCCCCTCGGCGTGGCGATCCACCTCGTCCAGGAAACTCTCGAGCTGCTCGCCTTCACTTTCCCGCGCCCTAACAGTCACGGAGTCCGGTGCAAGAGCTGCGGCGAAAAGGTAGAGCAACTCGGGGGTGTCCTCCTTAAAAGAGCGCAAAGCTGCCCTTAGGATGACCGCGCTGCTCGGCTTTATGTAGAGCTCCGCCGTCCTCTTCCCGAAAGCCGTAGCCTTATACCTGATCCCGTCGAACGCGATAAAACCCTCCGACTTTAGATATTCGAGAGCTTTCTCAACCCTCTCCTTCACCTCATCTTGCCCATACCGCTGACCGGACAATGTGGAGATAAAGAAATCGACCAACCCTTCGTCCCGATCTTCATAACCCGAAGACACCGAGGCCAAGGCCTGGGCCTCCAGCTCCTCTCCGTCCATCAAACGCCCCACTACTGGCTCGGGCGGACTCCTGACGTAAGCGTCGAAGAACTCTTGCGGGTCGCCCGAGTAAAAAGCGATAGCCTCCCCGTGATCGTCGAACTGTGGCCTGCCCGCTCTGCCGCAGAACTGCTTGAACTCTATGGTAGATATCGAGGTCATGCCGTAACCAGCCTCATATCTCGAAAGGCTCGATATGATCACGCGTCTGGCCGGTAGATTAACGCCGGCCGCCAAAGTGGGCGTAGCCACTATGCCCCTTATTAGGCCGTGCCGAAAGCCATCCTCGATTAGCTTCCGCTGTTCCGGCAATAAACCAGCGTGGTGAAACGCAATACCCCTATCCACGAGATTGGCCAGGGCTTTTGCTATCTCCGTGGAGTCGGAAGAAAGCACCTTCTTCGCTAGGGCCTCCAACTCCGGCCTTCCACCATACCTATCGGTAACGGGAGCGAGCTCGCCCGCTATCCGCACCGCGTTTCTCCTGCTGTTAGCGAAAACCAAAAATTGTCCTCCTTCCCTAAGGGTCGCCTCGGCAAGCCACCTGAGGTATGGGTTGCCCTCACTCCCGCCTGGCGAACGCCTTCCCCTTTGCGCATCTTCGTCGGCGTCGATCTTCAGCGTTTCTCCATCTTCATAAACCAGCGTCCCATCGCTGACCACGCCTATGCGGAGAGGAACGGGGCGCCAATCGGACACCACGGCCACGCCGCCGATCCACGCCGCTAGTTCACCCGGGTTCCCTATGGTCGCGGACATGGCAATTATCTGCGCATGCGGCAAAAGCCGCCTCAGCCTCGTTAGTACGGCTTCGAGGGTGGGGCCCCTGTCGTCGTCATTAATCAGGTGGACCTCGTCAGCGATCACCACCTTGACCTGGCTGAGCCAAGAGGGACGCTGCCTCAATAACGAATCCGCTTTTTCGTTGGTGGCTATTATCAGATCGAATGATGACAGCCACTCATCCTTCGACTCATAATCCCCGGTCGTGGCCACGACCCTAAGTCCCAGCGACTTCCACGCGGTCGACAATTCCGAGTATTTTTCGGTCGCTATCGCCTTTAGCGGGACCAGGTAAAGCGCCTTGGATGTAGGATCCTTAAGATACGCGTTGGCCACGGCTATCTCCGCTATCAGGGTCTTCCCACTAGAAGTCGGTGACGTGATTATCATATTTTTCCCCTCCAAAAGACCAGAGCGAATCGCCTGCTCCTGTGGTGGGAAGGGCTTAGCGTAGCCTCTGGCCTCTATAACGGACGCCAGCGTGCCCCCCACGAGCTCCCTCCACGACACACCAATGAGCTTATTACGACTATAAGGGTTTCACCTCACAACGTCCGCAGTGCGTTCCCCAGTGGCCGCGCGTACTCGACGAAACCACGACTCAAACGCCATGGCGAAACAGGCATTTGAGCCAAAACGCGAATACCACGAGGTCGCAGAGACGCCAACAAACAATTCAAAATTATCTGGCGCGTAGATAAAAATGGTAACCCGCGTCCTGCACCTTCATTTTCGCCATTTTCCATCTTTTTCCGCGCTCGTCGCGCTTCGGGAAGCGAAAGGACTACCGGTCCGGTCAACAACCAATTCGCTAATGCACGCTTCAATCGATGCCATCCAAAGACGAGTAAGTCGAGGGTTTGTTATATCTCCCTCCACCGAACGACCAAAAGTCCGCGCCGGTGAGCAGCGCAAAAGGAAAAGTTTACCTAAAATAAGGCTCCTCGCCAAGAAACCAATGCCTCGGCCGGGATTTGAACCCGGGTCCGCGGCTCGAAAGGCCGCTATCCTTGTCCGGTCTAGACTACCGAGGCAGGTATGTAGGAGAGACCTTTAAGGGCTTTTTGGGTCGAGCGCGAAAAATGTTGAGTTGAACCCTGGATTTGCTTTTTATGTCCAGACAGCGCCCTTAAAAGGCGAACTACAAGATCTGACCCGCGTTGAATCGGCAACGCGGTGAGATTAGCATCTTACGATTTCAACTCCTCGCTAACCACAGGAGCGAGATGGCAAATCGCTTCCTAGAAGAGCGCGAGTTGCCATCACATGAACGTCTTTAGCAAGATTAAAACGGTCGGAGATTAGCACTAAGGCCGATTGTCGCCGAAACGCGAGCGGCGCCCGGAGCCTTTGGCGTAAAGAGGAGTGAACTAGACCCAATCCCTCTGCCTTAACCGGTTACATGAACTACCTCACGGGATGCAGTGCCACCGCAATGGATAAAGCCCCCAATAGGATTTGGACGAAGTAAAGCTTGAGCGATGCAGAAATCAGTTGGATAGATGATTTGGCAAAGGCCGTGATGAAGATCAAGGGCAAGCACGTCATAGCCTCCGCCATTACCACCAGTGGGCCAACGCATCTGGGCACGGTTGAGGAGTTCTTCTTCCCATCCGTGATTACAAAAAAGCTAGTGGAAACGGGGGATGACCCGGATTTCATCTTCATAGGAGACGTCATGGATGCCTTCGATTCTGTCCCTGCGGGATTAAGCCAAGAACTTTCGGCATACCTAGGGAAGCCGCTTACCGCAGTTCCTGATCCCTACGGCTGCCACCGCAGCTTCGGCGAGCACTTCCTGCAGGATACGGTGGACTTCATGCACCGCTTGGGAGTCTTCCCGAGGGTCATCCCTGTGACTCAGCTCTACTCGGAGGGTAAATACGACCAATACGTGATCCAATACTTTTCAAACATCGAAAAGGTGAGGGAGATAATAGAGCGTACTTCACTGAAACAGCTCCCCCCATCGTGGATGGACGTAGTCATGCCCGTATGCGAGAAGTGCGGGAAAATAGCGACCACCCGGGTGACTGGCTTCGACGGGAAATACATATACTACTCCGACGACAAGGACGTGGGATACGCCAAGGGATGCGGGTACGAGGGCAAAATACCCCTGGATTCGCATGCCTGGAAAATGGCTTGGAGGCTTGACTGGCCGACCCGCCAGGCATTTTTGGGCGTAACGCTGGAAGGCGCGGGCAAAGACCATCACACCAAGGGTGGTAGCTGGGACACCGCACAAGCGGTGCACCGCGAGCTGCTAAAACGTGAGCCTCCCCTGACTTACAGATGGGGGTTTGTCCTGCTCAACGGTAAGAAAATGAGTAAGTCTCAAGGCATAGGATCGCTGGCCACCATAATGCGCTACCTTCCTCCAGAAGTATTAAAGTACTTCTTATTGAGGGTGGATATAGAAAAGGATAAAAACCTGGATGATTCCGGCGAAGGACTCCTCAAACTGATAGAAGAGTTCGAGGAAAACCTCAAGAGACCCAGAGACCCGAAGAAGAAGCTGGCAGTTCACTTTGCCTCTCCATCGGATGCTTGGGGAGTTCCATTCGTCTCTATTTTGTTGGCATATCAGATCGAGGGCAACTGGGAAGGGACGAAGAAGAGGCTTGGCATAAACAGTGACTACCTGAGGGATTACGTCAAGGCGTGGGTCGATGGAGACAAGCTTCCGCTTCAGTACAGGGTGAGTTACAGGCCAAGAAAAGTAACCGGCGGCTTGGTGTTGCAATGGCTTGCCTCGCTCCGCGGCGACGAATCTGGATTGGAGGCATCACAAAAGCTCAGGGAAGTTGCCGCCGCCAGCTCCGTATCGGTCGAAAAAGCCTTCTCTGAAGCCTACATGGCGCTAATCGGCAGACCCGACGGACCGCGGCTGGCCTCGCTGATAGATGCGATTGGCCTTGAAAAAATAAGGGAAGACCTACTGCCCAGTTGACCTATATAACTCGTTCTGAGCCCGAATTGGGGTAAAGCATTAACACGCCAGCGCACCAGTTAAGCGAATTACCTCGCCCTTACGAGTAGGGCTCCGCGATTGGCCGGCGCGCTCACCATCGGTCGGGGAAGGCGGGAAGAATCCCGCTATTGCAGTGGCGCAGACGCGGTCATCCCAGGGCGCCTCATCTTGGTCCCAGAGGGGGAAAGCCCCGCCATTCCAGTTGCGGCCAAGGGTCAAATCAATCGGCGTCCAGGTCAGCTCGAATTCTATCAGAGGGAAGCTACACAGCGCCTCCCTTGCCGATGAAGAAATCCGCCCCGCCTTAGCCCAAAAAGTTAAAGTTAAATCCGATAACCAGTTATAATTGCCGGGGTGGCCGAGTGGACAAAGGCGGCAGCCTCGAGAGCTGTTGGTCCTCCGGGCCTCGCGGGTTCGAATCCCGTCCCCGGCGCAGAGCGAAAGGGTTAAAGGGAGTAAAAGGGTTAGATTAAAAGTTGGCAAATTCACCCAATGGGCTGTTCGCAGCCAGGAAACTCATAAGAAATAGACGGCACTTCATGTGGAGCAAGGAGAGAATCCAACGCAGACTAACCGGCCTCAGGTACAAAACCGATCCCTTAGGCGGCTCCCCTCAGGCGCGTGGAATTGTTTTGGAGAAAGTCGGCGTAGAATCCAGGCAACCAAACTCCGCAGTCAGGAAGTGCGTCAGGGTTCAGCTGATCAAAAACGGTAAGCAAATAACCGCCTTTGTTCCCTGGGACGGAAGCTTGAACGTTATCGACGAACACGACGAAGTAGTCGTAGAGGGTATAGGGGGGTCCAGTGGAAGGTCGATGGGAGACTTGCCCGGAGTTAGATGGCGCGTGTCCAAAGTAAACGGGATAGACCTTTGGCAGTTGCTCATAGGTAAAAAGAAGAAACCGGTGAGGTGATCGTTTTTGTCTCAATCGCAAGAGAAAGGCCAGCTGGAACTCAACGTCCCCAAGTTATTTGGTCGTTGGGATGTCACGGGTATAGATGTTAAGAACAAGGGATTGGCACGGTATCTAAACCTTAGCCCGATATATATACCGCACAGCTACGGCCGTCATTCCTCTTCGAGGTTTGGAAAAGAGGGCGTCCACGTGGTCGAGAGGTTAATAAACGACATGATGAGACATGGCCGCATGGGTGGTAGAAAGGAAATAGCCATGGGTATCGTATATCAGGCTTTCTCGATAATCGAGGCCAAAACCGGCAAGAACCCCGTTGAAGTACTAGTTAGGGCCATAGAGAACGCCGCTATACTTGAGGGGACAACCAGGATCATACACGGTGGCATCCGCTACAGGGTGGCGGTCGACGTTTCGCCCATGAGACAACTCGACCTGGCCCTCCGCAATATAACCGAAGGAGCAAGGGAGGCGGCCAAGGGAAGCCCGAAACCGATAGACGAGTGCTTGGCCGATGAAATAATCGCTGCTTCGGAAAACGACGCCAGAAGCTTCGCTATACGCGCCAAACATGAAGAAGAGCAAATAGCTATGGCAGCGCGGTGACAGCAAGAAACGAAAGCGAAAACAGCCGGGTTTCCTACCCGCGGTTTTCATCTCATCTCATCTCATTTCTTTAGCTGTTTGGCCCAAAGGGCTTCACGGTGAATGCCCCCGATGTTACGACCTCCAAAACCCTACAGCGAAAGCCCTCGGCTGAGTACATGATTTTCACGTTTTCAAGTACGAGAAGCGGGTCCCCCTTGGAATGCTTAAATACCCTTTTCCAACTTTTGATGAATGTCCATCACAGAGCAAGTTGTTGAAAGTCAAGAAATGGTTCCGATCTTCCCCGTCGCCCTCGATGGAGTAGTGGCACCACTCTCCATCCGCTCGATGATCTCAGATCAAGAGAAACGCGAGGGAAAAAAAAGCCACCTCAAGGCGAGAGGGGCTAACTTAGGCGAAACCGAGGAAATCCCCAACGCAGAAGGCGGTAGATGTGTGGCGCTCGAAGCCCTAGAACGCCTAACGCAAATGAATCCTCCCATCGACGTCTCTGAACTTGGAAGTGAAGGGGTAAAGGCACAATATGTAATGGGCTCTCAAGTGCGCGATCTTAGGGACTGGGTACCTAGGCCGGCCGAGAAGGTCACAAGCGTACCGGAGAGCTTGATAAGCAAGTCTCTAGTCTGCGATCAGGTCCAGGACGAAATTATAAAAAGGAGATGCGCAACCCTTAATGAGTCGCGAACAACCCCTTGCCCATGGCGGAAATAGCTCAAAAGCATCTCGGAGGTGATTCGTTTCGCCTTCTCCCTTTGGAAAGTTCAGGGAGGATGTAATTCAGTACCTGAATAAGCAAGGGTTGGTCGGAGTAGAGACCAAGTTAGAAGTGCCCCCAAACCCCAGCTTGGGCCACCTGGCGTTGCCATTGTTCAGCCTGGGCACCACCATCCCAGCCCTACCATCGCCATTTGGTCTGATAGCTAAGGTAGCTCAGCAAAGGAACTACCTAAACTTCAAGGCAGATATACCCAAACTCGCCTCCGTTCTTTTCGCGCAGGTGAGGGAGAAAGGGATTAACTATTGTAGCTTGCTCACAGACGGTAAACGCGTCATAATCGAACACACTTCCGCTAATCCCCTTCACCCGATGCACATCGGCCACGCCAGGAACGCTTTTCTAGGGGATTCGCTCGCGAGACTGATGAGAGCGAGAGGACACAACGTCTCCACGCACTTCTACGTGGACGACATGGGCCTGCAGGTAATGATCGCAACCATAGGTTTCAAACGCTCTCCGAAGAAGCCCGATCGGGTAAAACCGGATCACTGGATCGGCTTCGTTTACGCGGTTTCAAACATAATGTACGAATTGGCCGAGCTCAAGCCAAAACTGGCAGAAGGAAATCCGGAATATGCCGACCTGATCAAGAAAAGAGATGAACTGGCGGGTTACGCCGAATCGCTGAGGGAGAAATTTCCTGATGAATTCGACCAAATCACCTCTGCCCTTTCCGGCATGAGTCTAGAGGAGTGGAATCAAGAAATCGCCGCCATGATAAAGGGCATGGAGAGCGGAGACCCCAGCGTGACCAACCCCGTCAGGGACCTCGTCAACTTGGCCTTAGATGGGTTTAAGCAGACGCTTGGCGAAGCCGGCATTCAGTTCGACCAATGGGACTGGGAAAGCGAACAAGCATCTGGCGATGAGATGAAAGCGCTACTCAGCGCATTGTCCTCATCACCTTTCAGAATAGACTACAAGGGTGTGGTCGCCCTAGACTGTGAGTCCATCGCAAAGCAGCCAGAAGTAGCCAAGAAGATATTGCCCGAAACGAAGTTACAAAAAGAGATACCTCCAATGGTCTTAACGCGCGCAGACGGTAGCACACTCTATCAGACGCGCGATGTTCTTTATTCGCTAAGAAAATTGGCCGCTGCGGACGAAGTTTACAACGTGATAGGAGCCGAACAAACTCTCGCTCAGCTCCAAGTCAAGCTAGCGCTATTCGCCCTTAACCACCCAAAAGCAGCTCACCTACATCACGTTCCCTATGAGTTGGTTAGATTGCCCGGCAGGAGGATGGCCGGTCGCTACGGTTCCTACGTAACGCTAGATGAAGTGATGAGTCTAGCGATCACGATGGCTTCAAACGAGGTGCGTAAAAGGAACCCAGACATGGAGGAAGCCGCGCTTCTGGAAGCGGCCAAGGCAATCGGAATAGGAGCCGTCAAGTATGCCCTCATCTCGGTCAACGCGCAAAAAGTGGTGGAGTTTGAAATCGAACGCGCGCTCAACTTCGATGAGAACTCAGCCCCCTTTCTACAATACGCGGCCGTGAGATCCAGGAACGTCCTTTCCGTGGCCGAAAGGAGGGGGATAAACAAGCCGACTTCACCTGACTTCTCTAGGCTGACGGACCCAGATGAAGAAAAGCTCGTTCTGCTCTGCTCAAGACTGCCAGACACGGCAGCTTACGCGGCGGATTCGCTACACGTAGAGGCGCTGGCCTCGCACCTGATGGATATAGCGAACGCGTTCAACTCGTATTACACTCGTGTCCCCATATTGGCAGCCGGAGACGATGAAACGGTTCAGGCAAGGTTGGCCTTAGCCGAAGCCGTGTCAATGGCTATAACCTCCGGCCTAAGTCTGTTGGGGATAGACGTACCCAAGAAAATGTGAGAGTAACCTACTCCCAGTCTTGAAGGATCGGTGTCCCGCTTGGGCTGCGCGCGATCCCCTTTCATTACCTCCCGCTTCACCTAAACCCCAGCACTAGGTTTCCACCGGGTTTCCATTTGCCAATTGGTGAACTAGCGTCTTCCAAAAATACGCTTTGCTTTTCCAGATGGTCTGCTCGCGGCGTTTGCGAGGGGTTGCCAATTACTATCGGCGACCGCGTTTAACCCAAAGGCCCATCAGGCGGAAGCATTTTGAAAACCGCAGCGATCACGATCCATCGGGGTCCAGATCGCGATCACCCTTGGATCGCGCAGCCAACCCGATTCAGCTTTGACACAGTGTCAAGCAGGACGCCTAATCCCCCATCCCCCATTATCGCTACTGAACTGTGTCTCGGTATGGCTCCGAGGCTTCCGCCCTCAACTTTTGGACGGCCGTCCCACCGAATGCTTTCCTTTTTTTAAAGCAGATCGCTACGAGGGTGCAGGCATGGCCGGACGCGCGTCCAATCAGATCGAGTTCGCTGCCGTTTAGGCCGACTACGCGGGCGTCATCCTTTTGGATATTTCCATCAATCCCCACAGATTAGACCCGAAACTTCATCTTTTCGCCAGATGGGATTGCGGATTTATCCAATCCCCTAGCAAAACCTTAAAAATCGAAAATTGCTTATGCTGTGCCGGCGTCTCCTAGTGGCCGATGGAGGTGGCCTGGAGCGAAATTTCACAGCCAGCCACTGGCCCGCAAGGGCCTCGTGGGTTCAAATCCCACCGCCGGCGCTCGCATAGGCGGAATTCCCAATCTTCTCGTCGCAAAAGGAAAACTAGACCGAATAAACGAAGGCCGAACCAAAAAAGGGAAAAAGGCTTTCTTTGAAGTTGATTTGAAGTTGACTTGTTGGACCATGAAAGAGCTCTATGCGGTGTAGTTAGCGTAGTACATCAAGTTGTAGCGGTACCCTATGAAGGGGTTATCTACAACTCCCTTCAAGTAGGGCTGTTGCAACCAATACGTATAGGGATACGGTAGCCACATGTAAGGTGCTTCTTCATATATTATGTTATACGCTTCCGCAACTCCCTGTTCCTGCTCCGTCTTATTGGTTTCCCAGGGAAGAGTCTGGTACAAAGCCTGTAGCTTCGAATTGTTCAGCCAAGCGAGGTTGCCCGCGAGACCGCCGAACTCGGCGCTGGTCTGCGCTCTGACCTCCTCCCCGCCACGAAGGGCGAGTATTCCCCGAGGTCTAAAGGGTTACACCCCTTTACGGGTGCTACTCCGTTGTGGTCTACGATAAAAGATAGAGGTCTCTTTATTGTTGAAATCATTACGTTCGCTGCCTTCTTGAGGATGTTCAATGCGCCGTTTAGGTCTGAATGCAGTTTATGCCCTTTAGGACAACTAATGACTCCCCTCGGTCTTCTTTCAACTTTGATGCCGTGGTAAGCGCAGTACTTTGAGGTGTTGTATTCAACGACCTCATATACCTTCATACCGTACTCTTGGGCCTTCAACTCTATGACGTCCATCAACTCGCGGTAGGACCACATATTCGACGCAAACTTGTTACCCTTGTCCTGAGCGATGTTGAATGGATAGCCCAAGTAGATCGTTGACGCGCCGAGATCGCGTAACTCCTTCGCCAGGTGGGAAGCGAAGTTTCTGTACAAGTGAAGGAGCCTCCTGGCCAATTTCTTAAAAAGTCTCCTCTTCTCCCTTGATAATTCAGCGTACGCTTCACATTCCGGGATGTTTTCCGCCTTATCTGCCAAGGATTGTACTTGCGCTATCTTCTTCTCGAAGTAGAAGTAGTCCTCCTTAGTCCTTATGCCCTTGTAGAGCAACCAAGTGCCGTCGTCGATAACGACGCTCGCTAAAACGTTGATGCCTAAATCAATGGACGCGGCTCTGTTTCCTTTGGGAGATTCGATTTGTATTGATTTCCTCTCTCCTCTCACGATGTGCTTGCTCTTTTTTCCCGTTTTAGTTTCTTCAACACCTACCTCCACTGGGATGGAGGCGTACCAAGCATTTCTTATTTCGTCGTGGTAAATTTCGAGTCTACCTTGTTTACCGTACCACCTCAACCTACCCGCGAACTCCACTTCGAGGTCGAAGTCCTTGAGGATGATGCGGTTTTGCCCATCTACAACGTATCTGTCCTGCCTAACGACCAGAAGGAGTTTTCTCCTCTTCTTCGTCTCTCCCTCCTTCCAGTAACGCGGTGGACTAACGCGTTTCATATAGGGTGGTAGTTTTCCTTCTTTCTTCAGCTTGAGGAGGGAGAAGAAGGAGTTCCACGCTTCGTTGTTCTTCTGCATGATTGCCTGTGCGTTAACGCCGAGCAGACCCTTGTACTTCTCGTAGTATTTGTCCCACGTTTCCTCGAAGCCCACTTTCTCACCGTGAAAGAACTGTTGTCTCCTCTCGTAGTTAATCTCGTTGAACAACCCCGCAGAGGTGTTCGCTAGCCTCCTGAGCTTCCTTTCCTGGAAACCGTTTGGAAGAAGACGGACTACATTTGCCCTCCTATTCTTGAATTCGACTTCGTAGACGCCCTCCCCCGGCATTGCGGGAGTAAGTGTCGGCTCCCGCTCCTCATGTTCAGGGAGTTGACCAGAGGAGGGCATCTTAAAGGGAAATAGTGTTCCTGATCTTAAGTTTTACCCCGCCCTAAAGGGCGAGGTTTGTCGTTCGTCTTATCACGACGTCCTTTATGCCGAAATACCTGTTAAGCAACAACTTCAGCTTAGAAACGGTCTTCCCGCCCGTACCAATCGCCAGC
>Ga0080003_1001508_pt1 | contig 12149 bp, 6 predicted proteins | sample JossMetagenome_FD_69206 | JGI IMG/M metagenome (GOLD analysis project Ga0080003, IMG submission 69206) | Hot spring microbial communities from Joseph's Coat, Yellowstone National Park, USA - JC2_E (SPADES assembly) (version 2) | ecosystem: Environmental > Aquatic > Thermal springs > Hot (42-90C)... | reverse complement strand
GTTCTGAGAAGATAATTATGCGTAGAAATAGAGTAATCTGATGAAACGCCTACGAATTGTCTTCTCCCTGTAAATCCAGCGTTCCAGACTCCGCTACCATGTAATTAACTGTACTCTCCCCCCTAGTTCACCTTTTCTGCCTTTATAAATTATGTAGATTATCCCCCCATAAATTAAAGCCTCGGAACTACCCGATTCAAAGACGGAGATCTCCCTATATAAATTCCGTGAAGGCCAAAAGTAGATGTCTCCACAGGCATGAGGGGTTCTTGGTTATTAGAATTTATAACGCTGCAAAAGAATTCACCGTTTTGCTTCAAGATATTCCAGGACGGTTATAATGAACTCCGCGTGGCTCCAGATCAGGGGGGAGACAGAGAGGGTGGTGTTATCGTAAGGGTTGACCTGCTCTGATAGAACACCGGATTTCTGTTTGTGGTCAATGACCCATTTTATCATGTTCATGGCCTTATCCATTTCCCCTGTCCTTACGAAGTACCTAGCAGCCCAGAGGGTGGTGATTATCCATGGATTTCCAGGGACGGTTGGATCATTCTTAATTCTCTGATATCCGTCATTTTCATATCGCGCGATTCCCCCTACGCTTTTAATCCACAGCCTCTCCATGATCTTGTCCATGTTGGCACGCATCCTCTGGTCGTTTACATCCTTCATTCCAAACAGGAAGAGCGCCATATTCTGGGAATCGACTGTGAAGTCGGGCTCCCCGTTGATTATTGCTCTCGCATAGTATCCCTTCTCTGCGGAATAAAAATTTTTCTCAAAAGAATCTGCCATCCTGTTAGCCGCTTCCCTGTATCTCTCACCCGGTCCGTAGTCACCAAAGGTGTTCGCGAAATTGGCAGCAGCCTTCAAGCCAGCATGGACTGTAGCAACAGTGAAGGTATGGATACCGTACCTCTCTTCCCATAAGTCGTATGAAGGTTTTGGAAGGCCATCATCGCCAGTGAATCTGACCAGGAAATCTGAGCTCTTCTTTATAAGAGAATCGTAGAATGGAAAGAAATATTCCACATCCAGAGACTGTAGATAGTATTGCCAAAAGGCCCATACCACAAGGGCAGTTTCATCTTCCTGTATGGGAAGTATCGGTTCATTGTTCATGATTCTCGGAATCCAGCTGCTTGCAATTTTTCCGTTGGGCATGTACTTGTGATAAAAATATCCGTCATTGGATACCGCCCTTATAGCAAAATCGAAAAACTTCCGTGATGCGCTGAAGTGAAGAGTTTTCGTCAGAGCATAAGCTGCAATCGCAGCATCACGAGGCCAGACATAGTAGTACCCGTCCCTGTTATCTTTCAGTATATCGCTGTCAGAAGAGGCAGTTATCCCTCCCTCATTGTTAATATGGGTTCTTATAATGAACTGCGATTTTTTGAATAATGATTCGATTTCCTTTGTTATTTCTATCTTTTCCTTTGCACTCCATACCTCCCAGTAATTGCTTGTCCTTCTGTACATTTCCTTGAGATGATCAATGCTCAGTGCTTTTCTGTCTCTGGTTACACTTTCCATATCTTCCCCGCAGATTATGAAGTAATAGAATTCTATCTTCTCTCTAGGTTGAACGACAACTGTGTTGCTTATAACGGAATCTACAGAACCTATGGCCACAGGATTGAAGGAGAGGCGGCCGTCTTCCGCATCTTTCCATGTCCCTTCAAATCCTCTGAAGGCCTTGATGCCAACCGCATACTGGTCAATTGAATTGTTGCGATCATCCAGTGTTGCTGCAAGGAAGTACCTGCTACCCTTGTAATGAACGATGGAGTTTACTTCAGGGTAATAAAATGCGGTATCTCCAATGTCATTACCGTAGATATAAAAATCGTGGTGGAAGAAGAATTTTATTTCCTGAGTTTCATCGCTATCATTAAACACGTTTATCTTCCTTACATAGATATCCTGATGTATATCGACGAAATCTTCATTTTCAAAACTTGCCTTGCCGATCTGGTACCTCACATCTCCAATCATTGTATCGTCAAGGTAATCCATGGACGTTATGACCGTTCTATCAATCCACTGGAAATGATTGTTTATTGATATTCCAAATCTAAATGGATGCCCCACCGCGTGATTGTCAGACTGGTCCCTCGCGTAATAAAAATCAACAATTCTGTAATCCCTGTCAAAGCTTATGAGAACTCTACCATTCCCCATGGGAAGGTATCTAACCATGGTAGGCTATCTTTCCCATTCAATTTAAAGTTTCGCTGATTTAGAGATGAACCGAACCTTTATTATTCAAAATCCGTTCAATAACTGACATGAATTTCGATGAAGAGTGGTTGGTGAGTAACAGGAACGGTAGCTATGCCTCTTCATCCGTGTCCTTTTCAAATTTGAGAACATATCATGGGATTTTCGTTAAGAAAGTGAACGACAGATATGACAGATATGTTCTCCTGTCAAAATTATTTGAAGAGCTTGATTTTCAAGGAAGAAAAGTTTCGCTCGACACAAATTACTATAGGGATGTGGTATACCCCCAGGGATACACATTTCTCAACAAATTTGAACAGGTGCCTGTTCCCACTTTCTTATTCGATACCGGGGAAACAAAAATCGTGAAGAAAGTTGTCATAGATCCGGAGGAGGATGTGGTGGTTATAAATTACAGGATTACGGGTGTCAAGCCTGAGCAGCTAAGACTGTATCCACTTGTCGCTTTCAGGAATTATCACTATGTCATCAGGCAGTCCCAGAGGGAGATAAGGTGCGAGGAGGAAGAGAATGCCTATAAATTCTCCCTTGATAATTTGTACTTCAGGATTTCAAAAATAGGAGTCTTTAAAAAGGATGGGCTGTGGTATTACAACTTCAGGTATCCTGTGGACGAAGCAAGGGGGTCCAATCACGAAGAGGACCTCTACCTGCCTGGACATTTTGAAATTAATGAGCCGAGCGATGAGATAACAGTCTTCATTTATTCAGAGGAGCCACTTAAACTCAGTTTTGAGGAAGTTGAAAAAAGCTACGTCAAGTCACGTTCCTCAGTGCGTACCGGAAATAGAAAAGTGAGGAGTTTGGTAAGAGAATCAACCAAATTCCTCGTCAGGGGGAATATAATCGCGGGGTATTACTGGTTCGGTCCCTGGTCCAGGGACGCATTCATATCCCTCCCCGGTATTCTGCTAATTCCGAAACGTTACAGTGAGGCCAGGGAGCTCATTTTAAATTATTATAAGATGATCAGGAACGGTCTGGTCCCGAAAACGGTCACAGATCCAGATAATTATGATACCGCGGATTCATCCCTGTGGTTCATATATGCGGTATACAAGTACTACCAGTACACCGGTGACCTGGACCTGGTGAGAATGGTATGCCCGGGTTTGCTTGGTATACTGGATGCATATGTGAAGGGAAATGATCTGTTTTGCATTGATGATTTTCTCGTACTGGTGAAAAAGCCGCAGCTCACCTGGATGGATGCCAGAACGGGTGACACTATTTTCACCCCCAGAACGGGGAAACCTGTTGAAATCAATGCGCTATGGTACAACGCGCTTGAATCAGTGAAGTTCTTGTGCGGTAAACTAGGGACGGAATTCCCGGAGAACCTTGAATCAGTTGTTCCTAAGGTTAGAGAAAAATTTCATGACAAGTTTTTGAAGGGTAATTCTATACTGGATGTTGCTGACCCTGATGATTACAGCGTACGACCTAACTCTTTACTTGCATTCTCTCTCCCGTATCCGTTGCTAGATAATTTCATTGAGTATAGAGATTATTTTGAAGAACTTGTCACCCCATACGGCCTCAGGTCGCTGAGCAGACAGGATAAAAGGTACGTGGGCAGGTACGAGGGAGACCAGTTCCACAGGGACTCTGCCTACCATAACGGTTCGATATGGCCGTGGCTCGTTGGACCTTTCATCACTGCATCTGTCAGAGGCGGTGCCGATCTCAAGAAATTGCTTTCATATTTCAATAAGTTATATTCTATGCCCATCATTCCAGAAATATTTGATGGAGACCCCCCTCATGCCCCCAAGGGATGCATCATCCAGGCATGGAGCTATGCAGAACTGATAAGGGCATATTTCGAGGATTTGAGGAAACAGAAATGAAGGTTGCTGTCATAGGATGGGAACTCCCTCCTGCATTTTCTGGGGGGCTTGGAATACACACTTTCAATCTTTTCAGCATTATAGGCAAATTTGTGGATGTTGAAATATATATACCGAAAATGTGGATACTTTATCCTGCCTATCCATTCTCCGTCAAGCTCGTTCCTATAACATATAGCGGAATGAAGAGCAACTATGAACCCCTAATACCGGATTTCAACAATGCGGTAAGAGAGTATAACGATAACTTGGTAAATTATTTTGATCCTGAGGGCGTAAATATCATCCACTGCCATGACTGGATCACGTTTAGAGCTGGTATAGAACTGAAGGAAAAATACGGGATACCGCTTGTAGTCACAGTCCACAGCACTGAAATGGACAGATCTGGCAATTTTTACCCACAAAAATGGATCATGGACATAGAAGAAGAGGGTATGAGGAAAGCTGACCATGTTATAACGGTCTCAGATTACACGAAGAAGATTGTATCTGAAATATACCACATTCCTGCCAGAAAAATAACCACAATACATAACGGTCTGGGTAGGCATTTCTATTATCTGCCTCCGAAGAGCTATGAATTGTCAGGATATGTCCTGTACTTCGGGAGGGTTACAATGCAGAAGGGTCCGAAGTTTTTTGTGGAGGCGGCAAAGAAGGTTACTGATAAGATGCCCGGGGTTAAATTTATTATGGCGGGAACAGGAGAACAGGTGGAAGAGATGAAATTGCTTGCAAGGAGCCTGTCCATTCAGGAAAACATTATTTTCACCGGATTCGTGAATTTGAATGAGGCCATCAATTATTATAGAACAAGCGACGTGTTTGTCCTGCCTGCTGTCTCTGAGCCATTTGGAATAACAGTTCTCGAAGCAATGAGCTCCGGGACCCCAGCCATAATAAGCACTACCACAGGCGTGGGAGAAACACTCAGAAATATTCTCAAAACGGATTTTTGGGATACTGACCTCTTAGTTGAATACATTGTTGGCGTCCTAAGATACAGAAGCCTGAGAAGCACATTGGGTTCTCTCGGGCAAATTGAAGCCAAGAGGTTCACATGGGAAAATGCAGCCATAGAAACAATGGAGGTGTATTCCTCATTATGAAGAATGTTGTGTTCTATTTTGAAGTTCATCAGCCGAGAAGATTGAGAATTTACAGAATGAAGGAGATCGGTACGAATCACGATTACTTCTGGGAGTCAAAGAACAGGGAAATTTTCTTAAGAGCTGCACACAGGTGCTATATCCCAACCACAAAGTTGCTAACAGAAATGGGAATAAATGCAACCTTTTCACTTTCCGGGACATTTTTGGAACAGGCACTTGAATATGAACCGTCTGTAATTGATGTATTCAGGGAATATTTTGATTCCGGGCTTGGGGAACTGATGAGTGAAACGTATTACCATAGCCTTGCTTCCCTGTGGGATAGAGATGAGTTTCTCGAGCAGGTTAGGGAACAGGAAGCGATCCTCTGGAAGCTCTTTAAGGTCAAACCTAAGACGTTCAGGAACACTGAGCTAATATACAGTAACACAATAGCGGAATACGTGTCATCCCTTGGTTACAGAAATATACTCGCCGAGGGGACGGATCAAATTGTTTCAATGCATTCTCCAAATTACCTGTACAGATCAACATCAGGTCTTAACCTCTTTTTGAGAAACTACAAACTGAGTGATGATATTTCATTCAGATTTTCAAACTGGGGCTGGAATGAATTTCCCCTCACTGCCGATAAGTACGCAAGATGGCTCGATAACTCGCCGGGAGATGTAGTGAACCTTTTCATGGATTACGAAACTTTTGGGGAACATCAGGTGTCTGAAACAGGCATATTTGATTTCCTGAGGTACCTTCCAATTGAGTTACGGAAAAGGGGCATCGAAATGCTTACCGTCGATGCCGCCGCAAGTTTATTCGGAGGAAGGGAAATGATATCAGTTCCAGATCCAATATCTTGGGCGGACACAAACAGAAATACTTCTCCATGGCTCGGAAATGGAATGCAGAAGGAGGCTTTCTCAGAGATGCAAAAGCTTGCCGACAACAGAAACAAACAGCTGTGGCGACACCTTCAGACTTCTGACTTATTTTACTACATGTCCACGGGAATGTCATCTGATCAGATAGTCCATGAATACTTCAATCCATACAAGTCCCCCTATTATGCCTTTCTCAGTTACATGGCAATTCTCGAGGATTTCAGGAGAGAATATGCCAGTAACATTTGATTTTGCTTTCACCTCTTAATTTAGAGCTTGATTTCTCTTTTTCTCGCCTATGGAGCTTGTCATTGATCGTGTCCCTCAGGAATTTGATATGATCATTGGAGTTTCTTTTCGTTACTCAGTTTCCTGGTGCTGTATGTCCGTATAAACGCCAGGGGGGAGAGTGTTAATAAAAGTTAGAATCCCTCCCATTTATATTATGGTTATTTTAATAATAATACCAGAAAATATAACTTTTTTTTAAATACTCAGAGTCTGAAGTTTGAAATATAATAATATAAATATGTCATTTTGAATATAATATAGTGAAAATGGAAAAAGATCGTCTCTCATGTCTTTCCACACTCCTTGCCCCTTATCTTAACTATCTTAACTTACTTAACTTCTTTAACTAGATCCACTCATAGTTTATTCTGATATCCTATTGAGTATCATGGCGTTCTAAATTGATAACATTCCACCTGACGCAATGACCGAGATCCTTGCGGTTATACTGAAATCTCTCAAAGAAAGTGGAAAGTTCGATGACTTGAGAAGACTGGTTTCAAGAAACGGGAGATGATGACAGGCCTGCACAGCTCAAAAATTAACTCTTAAAATCCTCTTGTAAATGCTAAAATAAAGGGTAAAATTTGCAAGATAATTGGTCGGGTAGTGTTAATTTATCGTCCTTACCCCCCATACCCCTTTAAAACGAATGAATAAATGCACTTTTCTTTCAGATTTAAGGTAATACATTCTGGATCCTCCAAGGAAAGGATAATTTAATTATTTGATATAGAAAATAATAACTCATTTGGTCTTTAATCCACGTTTTTCTAGACACAATTTTAGGGCGGTGTTAAACATGTGTTAAAGGTCGTTAAAGATGAGATTGCCTCTTTTTGAGAAACCCTGAATTATACGCTAAATTTGGCATATAGGGAAGTGTTAAACATGTGTTAAAGATCGGGCCTTATCTTTAACACTAAAGGCGATTACTGTAATCCCCCATTATTCGCATTCTCCGGACACTCAAACTTATCAGAAAATCCTACTTTTATGTGTATATATTCAGTTGTGGCCTATTAGGAAAAACATCCCCCAGAAAAACCTCTTCGCACATAGGCGTATGTTATTAATATCAAGCACGCACGGGCGGGAGAAAAGAGGAGACGGGGAAGCATTGTCAAGAGATTTACCTCTCTAGTTCCAAGGTAATTACACTAGATTCGCGAAATTATGCATGCACGTAATCTAATGTCGTTTCGAGGTTTATTAGCTTTTGTTTAATGTTTTTAGCAATTACAAATCTAATTTACCATCATTTTAAATTATTTACAAAATCGTCGAATTTTTCTCCTCGTTCCCAAATGGAATTCTTAACTACAAACCGAACTTGTCCTTTATTTATTTCAACGCTGACTTCATCATCTTTATTTATATCCCATTCTAATGATTCAATTTTTTTTATTGAGTTATCTAGTTTCTCCCCAATTTTCTTAACAAAATGCGCCCCATTCCTTACTATTCCTTCATCCACATTGGTATCATCTAATTTTACTACGCAGAGAACATAGCTTTCTAATTCATTTACGGCGGTTTTTCCTTGAGTAATGGTCATTTTAACCTCATTTTTTTGAGTTGACTTTACCTCTACCAAGAAGGATTTTTTTTCTTTTGAAATTTCAATTATACTTTCTTGCCCATTTTCTATAATATCGTATTCCATCAAATAATCACTCCCTGTCCCAGTTCTTTCTACTCTAAAACCTTCCTTTTCAAGAGCGTTCTTAAGTGCAATTTCTACCAATGTTCCGATCTGCTGATTTCTTCTGATTTGCATTGACGTTTGTATTTTTTCTTTAATATCATCTATAAAATCTGGCTCAGTAGCAGCCAAATTTGCAATTTTAATAAGTTGTTCTGGATTTTCCACATACGTACTAAACAATGAGCTTGCCGCTTTCTCTAGTTCAATTCTCGTATTTTCATCTTTATTGATGTATACGACTTGCAGGATTAATTCACTAATACTCATCTTAAGGTTGTTTAGTAGTTTTAAAGACTTATTTTGTTCTAGGACCTTTATTAAATCTCCTCCACCATCATTCTTAGCAATGAGTTGAGCAATGTTATGCGCATTAGGTGTTTCTCCACTGCTAGTTGTAGGAACCCACTTCCTCTGTTTAATTTGATTAAGCCATTCTGATGGATTGATTTTATGTAGCTTCCCGCAACTGCATTGTACTTCTACCGGAGTATTCCATTTATTGTCTGTTTCAATTACATATTTGAAAAGAAAATTCAAAAACATAAAAGCCTTCTTCTTACTATTTCTTATGGTATCGATGACACCTTTATCTTTCAATTCAAGATAGACAATATCGGACATTTCAACATCAATATCTATCATATGCTCTTCGTCTGTGTCGAAACGTTCTCCATATGAAAGATAGTTTTCGATATTACTCTTACTTATTCTTTCATGTGACGTATAAAGCGGATCTAGTAATATATAGTCTTCAGCATTGTACCACATTTCTCTCTCCTTGACTTTGTCCAAATATTTTTCACTAATTATGTATTCTTGAGGGAAAAGTTCAACATAATCTCTAGCCTTTTCGTTCCAAAGCAAAACAGGTGCAAGAAGTCTTTCCTTTTTAGATAAACGTGAAAATGAACCTTCTTTAAGAGAAAGAACCGGAAATCCATCTAAATTTTCTACTTTATTATGTTCCAACACCCAAGCGAATACAGCCAAATTTGCTTCAAGATATTTTTCATTATTAGTAATATTCGCAGGATCTTTGATTTTCTTCAAGATTTGATCCAAGACTTCTTCTTCTTTTTTGAAATGCAGTTCTACCTTATTATCAAGAATTACATCTGGAGAAAGCAACTCATCACGAACGTCTGAACCTAATTCAGCAGAGATGTCTTTTAAGATTTCTTCTATACCTCCGTCTTTGAATAATGTTCCTCTACTCTTGAAATTTCCATTTTGATTTAACAAGATATTTCTATCGAGTAAATTGCTTTTCTCAAAAATGATCAATAGTTTATAAAAAGAGTTAAGTAATTCGAATTCATTTGTAGAGTTCACTAATTTCTTTTTCAAATTTTCTATGTTACTGGAATACTCTATCTCATTAGCTACTCCATCAATAGTTATTTTCCTTTCTCCTATTTGATGATATCCGACATTCGCCCATTTTTGTATTATATTTGCCCATTCAAAGGCGATTTCCCTCCTCGGGATTCTATTCCGATATTTTTCGAAATAGTTAGAGATATCCCACAATATCTCAATTTTTTCTTTATCCATTTTATCTATATTATCTATAAATGGGATGAAAGACTGTGAAATGGATTCAAATTTTTCATTATCTGTCATCAGGACCTCTAATTTGAATATTTTATCAATTAAATTCTCCAGAAGTTGAATATACCAGTGTACATCAAGCCACTCCATACTTGGCGGTTTATTCATTTCAAACAATAAGTGTAAATTATTTATTTTCCTTGATGTTAAATTCTTTATTAAATCGATAAATAATTCTATAGATCTTTTTATAAGATTCTTGTTTTTTTCGATACTCTCTGTTTTCTGCCCTCCAAGAAATATCCCGTCCCTATCGGGTGTTGTTTTAAATTCTCTGCTATTCACTACGGCCGGAAAGGATAAATTTTCCGTACCAAAAAGTGGGAAGGCAACAAAAATTTTAGGAATATTGCGCAAATCGTCTATAAGATAGGTGCCATCTTCTTGTTTATTAACCTTTATTGCAACTTGTATTTCATTATCTCCTTTTATCCATAACTCGTGGTCAAATGAATTCACCGTATCATTTTCTTGTTTCGTCTCCCTTATTATCCTAATCAAATCTGAATTTTCATTGTTTTTATTGACTAATTCGAATTTTTCTGAACTGCCCTCTTTAATGATCTCTATGGCTTCGAATTCTTTATCGAAGGCCAAAATATAAGGAGTAATCTTAGTTAATGCTTGGATTCCCTCCATTGCACTTTTTTCAGAAGTATCATTCAGTAGGTACTCATAGCTAACTGTGTATTCCCTACTATCATTTCTATCCTCAAGAGAGCGTTGGTATGTTTTCCATGTTTCTTCCATACGATTTCGAATTTCTTGTACGGAATTTGCATCTCTATCCAATTCAAATTCAAACTTCTTATTATCATTTCTAACTCCTATGACTTTTACCTTTTTAGATAAGACATGTGTTATGAGGACTCCTGTTCCAAATTTACCTACATAATCTTTTTCTCCTTCTTTCTCCCGTTTAGTAGAGCCGTGATATATGAGATGTACCACTTCTCCGGGTTCAAATGGACGTCCATTGTGATTGAAAATTAATTTATGATCTTCGTATGTTACTTTGACCTTTAAATGTCGGTCTGTTTGTGCAGAATCTAAAGCATTTTGCAGAAGCTCCCATATCCATCGCTTCGAATAGATCTCACGTTCATTTTCTACCTCGTTTAAAGTGTTGAATATAGCTTGAGCGGTATTATCAATGAGTGCATCATTTTTTATTTTTTCCTCTTCTGGATTCACAATTCAAATAGCTTAAGATATTAATAAACGTTGCGCATTCTTTCTTACAATGAATTTGATATGCTTTAACAGGGCTTTAACCACTTTTTCATTTGCTCCTCCCTGGTTTCTTTCAAAGCCGTATCTAACTCAAGGCGACAACAGTTGATTGGATGGACATCTACCAAAATCATGTAAAAGGGCTGAGTGGCTCATGCAAATGTTGCAGATTCCTGAAATGTTTGCATTCTTAATTTCCGTGGTTGTAGACCGGTATATTACAGACTGGCTCATAAAGGCAGAAAAGGCTTATTTTACCAGACCCACTCTACTTCGATAAATAAAAAGGAAGCAAAGAGAGGGAAGTTAATGAAGGCCTCAGTTTATGCACTAAAATCAGGGATTCGAATAGATTTAAGGAGTTTGATTCTCTTTAGAGACGAATGGAAACAAAGTTAATGCTATGCGAATTAATTAGCCTCACGGGAGATAAATAAATGACTGACGAATACCGTCGTCGATTATACAATGATGCTGCTGCGTATCTTATAAGCAACAGCAATTCGTTTGCATCGTTCGCTGATTTTCTCTATACCGTAACACTTGAAGATGGGCCAGGAGTAGCCGCTACAGATGGGAAGAAATTCTATATTGGACTAGAATTCGGTAGGTTTAACACAGCCCAAAGGGCATTTATAATTGCTCATGAAATTAATCACATAGTCCTCCGACATCCATGGCGGGGTTTGGGGAAAGATCACTATCTTTGGAATATAGCGGCGGACTTTGTAATAAATGATGTTCTTCATATGAGAGAAATCCCTAATATCCCGCTCCCTGGGAAGCCTATAACTATTGCTGAAATACTCGGTAAAGCCGAAGGAAACGACCTTGAAGTGCCTCCCAATGCAGTCGGTAGAATACTTTATGATCCTTCGTTAGAACCATTACCTGCGGATGAGATTTACAAGATGCTTGATGCCGAAGCGAAGAAAAGAGGCATTAGGGATATAATAATTGCTTATGGCAAAGAAGGGATTATTGGTGGAGGCGATATTATAATAAGTAGCCATCAACAGTATGGAGAGGATAATATTCGGAGAAAGGAGGAGGATTCCGAATAACCCTATCTCATTGAAGAATTACGCTTGATTGATCTGTCCGGCGTTGAATATATTTGGAAAGAAACACTTTTACTACCTTCTTACTTATGTTTTCTATCTATTTTTCCGACAATTGGGATAGTCGTAGCTATCCATTCAGAATGTTCAAT
>Ga0080003_1001506_pt1 | contig 12149 bp, 11 predicted proteins | sample JossMetagenome_FD_69206 | JGI IMG/M metagenome (GOLD analysis project Ga0080003, IMG submission 69206) | Hot spring microbial communities from Joseph's Coat, Yellowstone National Park, USA - JC2_E (SPADES assembly) (version 2) | ecosystem: Environmental > Aquatic > Thermal springs > Hot (42-90C)... | reverse complement strand
CGGGAGCCCCAAAGTCCCGCGGGGGGGGGATATAGATTTCCCCCCCAGGAACGGGGGGACTGACCCTCCCGGAGCTGAGGCAGCTGGCGCTGGACCTGAGGAAGCGGAACGAGGATTACCAACAGCTCCACTCCCAGGTGGCTCAGGAGATCGCCGACCGGTTCCACAGCGCCAGGCGGAGGTTCCTCGAGGGCTCCGCGAGGAGGTTCCCCAGGGAGAAGAAACCCCACAAGTACTACTCGTTGACGTACCCGCAGAGCGGCTGGAGGATACTCAATGTTAGGGGGAGCAGGAACAGGAAGAAACTAATCACGCTGAGGCTGTCCCACCTCGGCACCTTCAGGGTCATCGCCCACAGGGACTTCCCGATGGACGGGGTGAGGAGGGTGGCGGTGAAGCTCGCCGGGTCAGGGAGGTTATACGTATCCTTCTTCGTCGAGGGCTATGAATTTCCGCGGCTCCCCGGGACGGGCGGGGCGGTCGCCATCGACGTCGGGGCGGAGGAGTTGCTCGCGACCTCCGATGGTGAATACTTCCCCAACCCGAGGCCCTATAAGAGGGCCCTCGGGAGGCTGAGGAGGCTTCAGAGGGAGCTCTCCAGGAAGAGGTTCCTCTCTCGCAACTGGCTCAGGACTATGTGGAGCTCCGCCCTCTACCCATGGCCCTCGGCCACGGGCAAGGTGGGGCCGTGAAGCAGGAAGCCCCGCCCTCCAGGGCGGGGTAGCTCACAGGCCTGCCGATCGCCAGCGGGCGCCCCTTAAATAGGCCCCTCGGGGGGTCCATCGCATGCCCCCGGATCGCCCCGGCCCCGGATGGTACTGGCGGAGCCTCAGGGACAAGGTGCTCTACGAGTACGGCGTCGACATCGGGGGGCTCCTCGACCCCGGCCAGCTGGAGTTCGTCCCCTCGTCCAGGAACCCCATCAGGTTCCTGCGCGTCGGGATCCGGGGGGGCCCTCACCTGGCGGCGCTGAGGGAGGACGGGAGCCTGGCGATCAGCATGGAGTTCGCCCGGATCCTCATGAGGTCCCCGGAGTTCCTGGAGAGCTGCGTCGTCGTGGACGGCGAGTCCGTCGAGTTCGTGCGCGGCGGGATGTCAGTCATGTCCGGCCACGTCGCCCGCGTGGGCAGGAACGTGTCCCTGGGCATGGACGTGTGCGTCCTGTCCCCAGAGGGCGAGCTGATAGCCGTCGGCACCTGCTCGCTGCCGCCCAAGCTGGCGGCATCGAGGTCCGGCCCGTTCGTCAGGGTCCGCGCGCACGCCGGGCCCAGGCGCGCTCGAGGGGCGCCGCCGGCGCCCGGCCGCTCGAGGTATATCATCCTGACGTACATCCTGGACCCGCAGAAGTCGCAGGTGCCGCCGTCCTTCCCCACGTAGTCGCCCTGCTGGAAGTTGCGCTTCAGCCTGACCCCGCACCTCGGGCACTCCTCCACGGTGACCAGGAACTCCGGGGAGGCCACGCCGGCGCCCGGCGGCTCGGAGTATTAACGGTTACCTCGGCGCTCGTCGCGCCTGCGAGTCGTGACGACCACGCCGTCCTCCCTCACGAATATCGTGTGCTCGAACTGCGCGACCTGGGCGCCGTTCGCCTCCACCAGAGTCCTGTACTCCTGGACTATGCCCATGGACACGAGCGCCCTCAGGGCATCGAGGGCGCCCTCCCCGAGGTCCCTCACTATCCACCTGGAGGCGAAGGGCAGACCCCTGTAGCGCTCCCATATGTGGGAGGCCACGCGCGCCAGCGCCGGATCCTTGGGGATCCTCCTCGACGCCAGCCTGAATATGTTGCTCGGCGAGGAGTCGATCACCCTCCCCGCCCCCTCCCTGGGCACTAGGAAGGGTTCGAGCGCGTAGGCGCCCATGGGCTCGAACCTCCCGGGCGCGTCCGCGTCCACGTTGGGCACTGATACGCCCGTGTGCAGCTCGAACCGGCCCAGCCTGTGGCCCGCCAGGTTGACCACGGGCCTGAGCCCGAGGGCGCGCGCGTACTCCTCCACCGCCCCGCCGAACCTCCTCAGGGGGACCCCCGGCGCTATCCTGGATATCCCCCGGTTGAGCGCCTCCCTCGTCGCCTCGACGAGCCTCTCGTTCTCGCCGGTCCACGCCAGCGAGATGGCGGTGTCCGCTATATAGCCGTCGACGTGCGCCCCCACGTCCACCTTCACGATGCTCCTGCCGTCGATCCTCAGCCTGTCCCCCGGCGCTGGGGTGTAGTGCGCCGCCACGGGCCCCTGCGATATGTTGCAGGGGAAGGCCGGCTCGGCCTCCCTGGATATCGCCTCCTCGAGCTCCTCGCAGACCTCCAGCGCGCTCCTCCCGTCCTCGACTATCCTCGCGGCCCTCTCGAGCGCGGCTGCGGCCGCCCTGCCGGCCCGAAGGTACATCTCGAGCTCCTCCGAGCCCCCGCCGCCCGCGCCCACGCCAACTCTTTAACGTGCGCTCCTAAAACCTTTGGCGTGATGCATAGGTACAGGCGGGTGGCGATCGGGGGCACGTTCGACCCCTTCCACAGGGGGCACCGCGCCCTCATAGACGCGGCGTTCTCGCTCGGGGACGAGGTCGTGATAGGGGTGAGCTCCGACGAGCTGGCGCGGAGGATGGGGAAGGCGCCCGACCGCACGTTCGGGGAGCGCGCGTGCGAGCTCCTCGAGTACCTGGAGTCCAAGTACCGCGACCGCGTCTACTCGCTGCACAAGCTGGACGACCCCTTCGGCCCCCTGGCGAGCGATCCGAGCATAGAGGCGCTGGTTGTGAGCCCCGAGACCGAGGGGAGGGGGAGGGCCGCCAACGAGGTCAGGAGGTCCAGGGGGCTCAGGGAGGTCGACATAATCAGGATGGACTTCGTGCTGGCGGAGGACGGGGAGCCCATAAGCTCCACGCGCATAAGGAGGGGCGAAATAGACAAGGAGGGCAGGATCCTGGAGGGCGCGGAGCGAGGGATGGGCTTGGGGGTCGATTCGCTGCACCCGCTCGAGAGGAGGGTCCTGGCGGCGCTCAGGGGTTCGGGGGGGCCGCTCGACGTGGACGGGATAGCGGCGGCGTCCGGCCTCTCCCCGGACCAGGTGCGCAGGGCCGTCGAGTGGCTGAGGTCGAAGGGGATGGTCCGCGTCGAGTGGGAGGTCCGCAGGGTGGCCGTCCCGGGCCCCGGGGCGCGCAGGATCCTCGAGGAGGGCCTGCCCGAGGACAGGCTGCTCAGGGAGCTGGAGTCCTCGGGGGGCGAGCTGGGGATCCCCGAGCTGGCGGGGCGCCTGAGGATGGACGCGCAGGAGCTCAGCGCCTCGCTCGGCAGGCTGTCCAGGGGCGGCTACGTCTCGATATCCCGCGGGAGGGTCCGCGCCCTCAGGGGGGGACCCTACTCGCAGCTCTCCCTGGACCTCCTCAGGAGGCTGGTGGACGCCGGGGAGCTCCCCCTGGACGGGCTCTCCCCCTCCGAGGCCTCCGCGCTCGACGAGCTCTCGAGGCGCCCGGGGGTGATCGAGGTGCGCGAGGTGCGCCGCGCGCGGGTGTCGCTGGCCGAGGGCGCCCCCGCGCTCCAGCCCGCCGCGGGGTCCGCGGAGGAGGTGACGCAGCTCACCCCGGAGGACATCTCGACCGGCAGGTGGAGGTCCCTGCGCCTCTCGAGGCTCGACGTCGTCTCCCCCGTGCCCGAGATGCACCCGGGCAGGAGGCACGTGATAGCCGAGTACGTGAGGCGCGTCAGGGAGATCTTCGCGTCCATGGGCTTCCAGGAGGTCTCGGGCGGCCTGCTGCAGATCAGCTTCTGGAACTTCGACGCGCTCTACACGCCGCAGGACCACCCGGCCAGGGAGCTGCAGGACACCTTCTACATGGACGTGGAGCCCACGGAGGAGCCCCCCGCCGACGTCGAGAGCGCCGTAGCCGCCACCCATGAGAACGGGTGGAGGACGGGCTCCACCGGCTGGGGGTACGAGTGGGACCCCCGCGAGGCCCGCCGCGTGGTCCTGAGGACCCACACGACCGTCCTCAGCGTGAGGGCGCTCCACGCGACGAGGGACTTGCCGGTCGTCAAGCTGTTCAGCGTGGGCGAGGTGTTCCGCAACGAGAAGGTCGACTCCAGGCACCTGGTCGAGTTCCACCAGATAGAGGGGATAGTGAAGTCGCCCGACGCCAACCTGCGCCGCCTGATGGGCTACATATCCGAGTTCTACTCCAGGCTCGGCTTCCGCGACGTGAAGTTCTGGCCGACCTACTTCCCCTACACGGAGCCCTCCCTCCAGGTGATGGTCAGGGTGGGCGGTTCCTGGCTGGAGATGGGCGGAATGGGGATCTTCAGGCCGGAGGTCACGCTGCCGCTCGGGGTGGAGGAGCCCGTGCTCGCCTGGGGGCTCGGGCTGGAGCGCCTGATAATGGTGGACATGGGGATCGAGGACGCGCGCGAGCTCTACGCGAACAGGCTCTCCTGGCTCAGGAGGGTTCCCGCTTGCCGGTCGTGGACGTGGACCTGAGGAGGCTCGCCTCCCTGGTGAGGTGGACCGGCCCGCCGGAGGGCCTGCTGGAGGTCATCCCGTACGCCGGACTCGACATAGAGTCCGCGGACGGCCCGCTCGCGCGCCTCGAGTACAGCCCGAACAGGCCCGACTTCGCGACCGAGTGGGGGATAGCGGCGTACCTGAGGGGCCTGCTCGGCGTCGAGTCTGGCCCCGTGCCGCTCTCGGCGTCCGACTCCGGCGTCACGATCACCGTGGACCCCGGACTGAGGGGCGTGAGGCCCTACGTGGCGGGGATGGTCGCCCGGGGGCTGAGGCTCGACGGCGAGGCTCTGAGGCAGCTGATAAGGCTCCAGGAGGACCTCCACGAGGGGATCGGGCGCAGGCGCAGGAGGGTGGCCATAGGGCTCCACGACCTCTCCAAGGTGGAGCCGCCGATCCGCTACGAGGCGGTGGGCCCGGGGCATGCGTTCGTGCCCCTGGGCGAGCGGAGGCCCTGGACGGTGGGCGAGATCCTGAGCTCGCACGAGCTGGGGAGGAAGTACGGCCAGGCCCTGCCCGCGGCCGGCCCCTACCCAGTGCTCCTGGACTCCGCCGGCCACACGCTGTCGTTCCCCCCGATAATAAATGGCGAGCACACGCGCGTCACGGAGGGGACGGACTCGCTCTTCGTCGACGTCACCGGCACCTCCCTGACGCGGGTACTGGACGCGCTCTCGGTCCTCGCGCTGACGCTCAGCGAGATGGGCGCGCGCCTGGGATACGTTGGCGTGCGCTACGGCCCGCTCTCCATCAGCACGCCCGACCTGTCCAGCCGCGAGCTCCGCCTGTCGGCGCGCCGCGCCTCCTCCCTCCTGGGGCTGGACCTGTCGCCGTCCGACGTGGCCAGGTGCCTCGGGAGGGCCAGGATCGGCGTCCGCGAGGTGACGGGCGACGTGGTCGTGGCGCTGGTGCCCAGGTACAGGTTCGACGTCATGCACGAGGTGGACCTGGTGGAGGAGGTGGCCTACGGGTACGGGTACCCCGGGCTATCGCCCGAGGCGCGGCTCGACCCCGGCGCCGGCGGGATCTCGGAGCAGTCCGCCCTGGAGGAGGCCATGAGGGACGCGGCCATCGGACTCGGGATGCAGGAGGTCGTCACGACGCACCTGACGAGCCGCCGCCTGCTCTACGATCTGATGGGGAGGACCCCGGAGCGCCCGATCAGGGCCCTCTCCAGCAAGAGCGGCGAGCACGAGTACCTCAGGGACAGCCTGCTGCCGGGGCTGCTCTGGGTCCTATCGTCCAACGCGCACGAGGCCTACCCGCAGAGGATCTTCGAGCTCGGCTCCGTTATCTCGGCCGCCGGCGGCGCCGTGAGGGAGCGCCGCAGCCTGGCCTTCGCGATAGCGCACGCGAGGGCGGGCTTCACCGAGGCCAAATCCGCGCTCAACGCCCTGGTGGCCTCCCTCCTGGGGGCCGAGCCCTCCTACTCGCCGTCGGGGTGTCGGCGCCCGCTCATCGAGGGCAGGTGCGCCTCCGTCTCGCTCGGGGGGCGCGAGCTGGGGATCGTGGGCGAGGTGGACCCCTCGGTCCTCTATTCGCTGGGGATCCAAGTGCCCGTGTCCGCCGCCGAGCTGGACGCGGACGCCCTGATGGACCTCTGCCGCGGCCGCCGGGGGGCTCGCCAAGGTTAAATCGATCCCCCTCCCCCGAGCGCCAGCCCCGTCGGAGGGGCCCGGCGAGCAGCGGCTAGCCGTGACCCGGGGCCGTCAGGGGCGGGGCACAACCATTTATATCGGGCGGGGAATCTGATGCCGCGTATTGCGCGCATCGACGTACAGGAGCTCGCCCGACGAGCTGAGGTCCAGGCTCCACGGGCTGATCCGCGAGCTGAACGACGAGGCCTCGAGGGGCGCCGTGGTGCTCGTCGAGGGGCCCCGCGACGAGGCGGCCCTGCGCGCCGCGGGTTACTCGGGCCCGCTGATCAAGGTCAAGGCGCTCGGGGGGCGCGCGAGGTCGCTGGGCGAGACCCTGTCCTCGGAGTACAGGAAGGCGGTGCTGCTCGTCGACTTCGACCGCGAGGGATCCAAGCTGGCGGTGCACATCCGCAGGCAGCTCTCCTTCTACGGCGTCGAGGTCGACGTGAGGTTCAGGGAAAGCTTTTTTGAAGCGTTCTCCGGCGAAGTCCGCGAGGTGGAGTCCCTTAGGAGGTTCACTGAGGAGGGATCGGAGGGTGCCGGATTCCAGTGGATATAAATACTTGGTGAAGATCGAGTTCCAGGTCGACGGGCCCGTCGACAAGCCCGACGTCGTCGGCGCGATCTTCGGCCAGACCGAGGGGCTGTTCGGCCCGGAGCTCGACCTGAACGAGCTGCAGAGGGGATGGCGCATAGGCAGGATAGAGATAAGCCTGCGCCGCTCCGACTCGCGCGTCACCGGCGAGGTCCACATACCAGCGAACACCGACATAGCGGAGGCGGCGCTAATAGCCGCTGCCCTGGAGACCATAGACAAGGTGGGGCCCTACCAGGCCAAGTTCAGGCTGAAGGAGATAGAGGACGTCAGGGCGGCGCGCCGGAAGCAGGTGGTGGAGAGGGCGAAGGAGATAGTGAAGGAGTGGTCGTCCAAGGCGATAAGCGAGGGCGAGGACGCCCTCAGGGAGGTCTATGAGGCGCTGAAGCCCACGCGGCTCGTGTACTACGGGCCGGAGCAGCTGCCGGCCGGGCCCGGCGTCTACAACTCGGACACCGTGATAGTGGTCGAGGGAAGGGCCGACGTGATAAACATGCTAAGGGCGGGCATAGAGAACGTGGTCGCGATAGGAGGCGCGCGGGGGGTCCCGGAGTCCATAATACAGCTGGGCAAGACGAAGAAGCTCATCGCCTTCCTCGACGGCGACAGGGGAGGCGACATGATACTGAGGGACCTGCAGTCCAAGGTGGAGCTGGTGAAGGTCTACCGGGCCCCGCAGGGGAGGGAGGTGGAGGAGCTGACCCCCGAGGAGATACGCCACATACTGAGGGAGGAGGCGCCGCCCGCGACCGCGCAGGCAGCCGCCGTCCAGCGGCCGCAACCGCAGCTGCCTCAGGCGCTGCAGCAGGTGGCCCTCCAGCTGGTGAAGGACCTCGAGGGCACGCTCGAGGCCGTGCTGCTGGATCAGTCCTTCTCGCAGTCCTCCAGGGTGCCGGTGAGCAGGCTGTACCAGACTATCCAGGAGTCCAGCGGGATAAAGGCGGTCGTGTTCGACGGGATAGTGACCCAGAGGCTGGTCGACGCGGCCGCATCTAAGGGCGTCGGGTTCCTGATAGGATCCAGGGTGGCGGATGGCGTGAAGGCGCCGGAGGGGGTGGTGTTCCTCTCCTTCGGCGACCTCAAGCCGCTGGAGGCCCAGGCGGCCGGCGGCCAGTGATGCCCTGCGGCTACGCCTGCTACCTGCTGATACTCCTCGTCTCATGGCTCTCGGTCTACCTGGCGCTCAGGGGGAGGTCCGATCGCCTGCGCGCCAGGGGCGTGACCCTCGGCCCCCTCTACCTCATCCTCAACTCGCGCTCCCTGGGATCCGCCCTGGAGCGCTCGCTCGGAGGCCGCCGCCGCGCCTCCCTCCTGATATCCGCGTCCCCCGCGATCTCCCTGGCCCTGATGGGGTACGCGCTCTACTTCCTCTCCGAGAACATGCTGCGCTACTTCCTGGCGCCCTCCGGCTTCTCCGCGGTCGTGCCGCTGATACCTTTCGTCACGCTGAGGAGCGCCCCCCTGATCGCCATGTTCCTGGCGGCTGTCCCCCTGCTCGTGATCCCCCACGAGCTGTCGCACGCCCTCGCCGCGGCCAACCGCGGCATAAGGATCAGGGGCGCCGGGCTGATCCTGCTGGCCCTCCTCCTCGGGGCTTTCGTGGAGCTCGACGAGGAGTCCCTCAGGAGGGCCGGCTGGAGGGACCGCGCCGCCACCGCGGCGGCCGGCCCCGCGGCGAACGCCGCCATCGCCGCCGCCCTGCTCGCGCTGATGCTCACCCAGCCGCTCTCCTACCTCTACCTGCCGGCCGGCGTCGCCGCCCCGTTCTACAGGCCCGGGCCCGGCGTCCTGGTGGCCGGGGTCGTGCCGGGGTCCCCGGCGCAGGCGGCCGGCATCTCGCCCGGGGACGTTATACTCTCGGTCAACGGCACGGAGCTGCGCGGCGTGCGGGACCTCGCGGCCCTGAACCTGAGCGCCGGGGAGCTGGTGGTGCTGGGCGTCGAGCGCTCAGGGCGCGAGATCACGGTCCCCGTGCGCGTCGGGAACGTGTCGGGGCGGGCGATGATCGGGGTCTACGTAGCCGACGACATGGTCCCCAGGTTCCCGCTGCCTTACCTGGGGCCCTCCGCGAACTACGCGCTGGCCTGGCTCTTCACACTGTCCTTCGCCGTCGCCGCCTTCAACGCGCTCCCCATTCCGCCATTCGACGGCGCAATGCTCGCGGACGCGCTCCTGGAAGCCGGGCTGAGGGACGGCGCGCGCAGGCGCGCGGTCCTCCTCCCGGTCTATGCGGCCTCGGCGCTGCTCCTCGCGGGGAACATCGCGCTCTCCCTGGCGCGCTTCGGCATCCCCCGGCTCCGAGGGATCGCGCGGTGGGCAAATATCCCGGGTCCCCCTCGGAGGCCCCGTGGACGCGTGCGACGTCTGCGGTGCCCCGGCGGCGCACGTCATAGAGCGCTCCGGCCGCCGCCTCTGCGACGCGCACTACGTGTCATACGTGGAGCGCAAGGTGGCCAGGGCCATATCGAGGTACGGGATGCTGAGGCCCAGGGAGAGGATAGGGGTCGCCGTCTCCGGGGGCAAGGACAGCATGTCGCTGCTCAGGATCCTGAGCAGGATGGCGCCGCGCCACGGGTCGGAGCTGGTGGCCTTGGTCGTCCACGAGGGGATAGGGGGGCGCGTCGAGGAGTCCCACGCGCTGGCGGAGGCCTACGCCAGGAGCCTGGGGATCAGCGTGCTCTCGGCCTCCTTCGAGGAGCTCTTCGGGCGCGGCCTGCCGGACTTGGTTGGGAGGGCGCCCGCCGGCACGTCCGCGTGCTCTATCTGCGGCCCGCTCAGGCGCCGCGCGATAGACGTCCTGGCGAGGGACGCGGGCGTCGATGTGGTGGCGACGGGCCACCACATGGACGACTTCCTCCAGACGTTCATCATAGCTATGATGGAGGGCGACCTGAAGCGCATCGCGTGGATGCACCCGGGGCCCAAGCCGGACCCCGAGGGCAGGCCCAGGCGCGTGCAGCCGCTCGTAGAACTCTACGAGGAGGAGGTCCTCGGGTACGCCAGGGCCGCGGGCGTGCCCTTCATCCCATGCGACTGCCCCTACAGGCGGCAGGGGATCAGGGTGCGCGTGAGGTCCTTCCTCAGGGAGCTCGAGTCGAGGAGCCCCGGGGCCAAGGAGATTATGTTCCGCTCCGCCCTGGCGATCTCCCGGTCCCTCTCGAGGGATATCCCGCGCGCGGAGTACGTGCGGTGCAAGCACTGTGGATGGCCCTCCACGTCCGAGGTTTGCAACGCGTGCTCCACGCTGATGTCGCTGGTCGGGGAACCGATAAATAGTGGGCGCGCACTCTACGACCTGGGGGCGCGGGTAGGGCCGGGGGGCTAGCCGTCCCCCTGAACCCGAAACCGGCTACACGCGGGGGCCAGCAACCCGCGGGTAAACCCCGTCCAGCGAGGCCCGCGCGGGAGGCGCCGCCGGATGACCCTGCGCCGCCGCGGCAACTCGCCGGCGGGCCCCGCGCTCGAAGGGGCGCGGGGACCCGCGGACCGCCGAACCGGGTTAGGCCCGGGAGGGAGCGGCCCTAAGGCGGGGCGGGGGGCGCGCGGCGTGCCGTAGGGTACTGCGGTCCCGCGGCGGCCGCGCCGGGCGGGCTGAGCCGCGGGGTCCGCGCCCTCCTAGGACGATCGCCTAGGGGCGGCCGTATTCACCGAAGCGCGGCGCAGCGGGTAAAGATCCCGGAGTACTGCTGCACGGCCTTCAGCTGGCCGTTGGCGACTCCCGCGGCCAAAGAAATTATATCGTCGGGCGATGATCCCAACGGGGCCGGGGTGCCCTAGCGGTAGGGGGCAGATGTCTAGCCCAGGCCTGCTAAGCCTGTGGGCCAAAAGCCCGCGCGGGTTCGAGTCCCGCCCCCGGCGCCACGCTAGAGTGAGACCGGCCGCGGCAGCGTCTGCGCAGAATAGCGTCTCAGCGAATTCGCGGAGTAGCGGGCCAGCCCCCACCCGGGATGCTTCGGAATCCTCCCGCCCAGCGAAAGCCTTAGGCTCACGCGGTGCCTGGAGTTAGACCCGGATTAGGGGTGAGGCAAAGTTTGAGGATGCTCTTCTTGGGCCTGGGATTCGTCTCCTACTCGGTGGCATCCATCCTAGGCGGAACCCACGAGGTGACCGTGACGGGGAGGAGGATCCCCCCAGACCATCCCGTGAAGAGGGGGTACTTCGAGGGCCTCTCGAGGATGGGCGTCAGGTTCGAGCGCCTCGACCCCCTGGGGGAGCCCGACAGGCTGAGGGAGATCGTGAGGCCCTCCGAGGTGATCGTGAACTTCATCGGGATGATAAGCGGGAGCGAGGGGGAACTTATGAGAGCGAACTACGAGGTCCCCAGGGCGCTCGTCAGGGCGATCCAGGAATCCAACCCCGATGCCTTCCTGATACACATAGGCGCGGCCACCCTGGGACAGAGGGAGAAGAGGGTGGTCGAGGAGTCACCCCACGGCGCCGGGCTCGAGCCCAGGACCCCCTACGAGAGGAGCAAGCTCATGGCCGAGAGGGAGGTCCTGGGCGCGCCGTTCAGGAAGGCCGTCCTGAGGCCCACCGTGATCTACGGCCGGGCTAATTCCCACGTCGAATTCGTCGCAATATACAGGCTGGCGAGGAGGGGCATCATGCCCAGGCTCGGCCTGGCGCTGCCCGCGGTCAACGTCAGGTATCTGGCCGAGGTGATCGGCGCCCTGGCCGAGGAGAGGCCGGCGAGCGACTACCTGTACGTGAACGAGTGCGGGAAGGTCGGCGTGACCAGGCTCTTCGAGCTGCACTGCCGGGGGCTGGGGAAGCGTTGCCTCGGGATCCCCGCGCCGGGCCCCCTGGTCTCGGCGTTCCTCCCCGAGGGCCTCAGGCCGCTCGTCAGGTACGCGGATTACGAGTTCACCTGCGAGAGGACCAGGGAATACGTGGGGGATCCGACCTTCGTCGAGGAGGACGTGATGGAGAACGCTAGGTTCCTGAGGGAGCTCGACGAGCGGGGGGAGCTGGTCCCGGAGCGATCCCCTGCTCCGGCTATCCTCATACCCGGCCCGCGGATCCTGTCAGGGCAGGATCGCGTCTAAGCCGCCCTGCGAGGGCGAGCTGCGAACCTCGTCGGCTGCTACCGCGCACGGCCCGGAAATGTGAAGTCGAGCCGGACCTGGGCGGGGAGGTCGACTAGAATGCGTCGAGGGGATGAGCACGGGCGCGGTCATGATGGCCACCGTGGCGTCGCTCACCACTCTCGGGGCACGGGATTGGCCTCCCGCACGTGGTGGCGGCCGAGACATCGCTGCTATTATCATAATGATATGGTAAAAACAAACCTGCCCTTCAGGACGGGGTGAAAGCTTTTAAATTCAAGACTCTATTTCCATCCGGATGCTCGCCTCCGGTCAACTTCTCGGAGATGAGGGGCGGGAGCCGATCCCTCCCGCGATACCGGAGGGGGGCATCCGCGAGGTC
>Ga0080003_1001504_pt1 | contig 12166 bp, 10 predicted proteins | sample JossMetagenome_FD_69206 | JGI IMG/M metagenome (GOLD analysis project Ga0080003, IMG submission 69206) | Hot spring microbial communities from Joseph's Coat, Yellowstone National Park, USA - JC2_E (SPADES assembly) (version 2) | ecosystem: Environmental > Aquatic > Thermal springs > Hot (42-90C)... | reverse complement strand
AGAGGCGGGTCCGTGGCGTAGTCAGGACCAGCGCGCCGGCCTTCGGAGCCGGAGGTCGGGGGTTCAAATCCCCCCGGACCCGTGGGCCCTGATCCTTCAAGCGGCCTGAAGAGGTTCGCAGGTCCTGGAGGCAACGACATTACCTACACGGCTTTGACTGACCGGCTGAAGCATCCCTGTAGGTCCGCAAAGCCTTACGGCCTCAAGGAGCAGTTATGCTTCTGGGAGTCCATAGCTACTGCGGTAAGGACCGCCCTGACAAGGGGGTTCTTGACATTTTTAGCGGTCTCGAGGATCTTCTCAGCGTGCCTCACCTCCTCGTCAGCCCAGGCCTCCAGCCTTGACTTGAGCTCCCTCGCTGACAATCAGCGTCCCAGGTCGGTAGCGCATTCACCATTATAAGTGATACGCTGTAATTTTATATCATATTGCAAATTTACAGTTTAGCTACCTAACCCTTGAGGCCTCGCCTGGCGCCGAGCTGGAGATATGCCCAGGCCTTACCCATGAAGGCCTCGGCTTCAGGAAGAAGGCAAAAAACTCAAGGGGAGACTTAAGGGAACGGCCAATGGTCACGGAAGCGCTATCCCGACGGCGCCCGCGTAGGCCATTATGAGGAACACGAAGGCGTCAATCAGCGAGGCGGCGGCGCCGATCTTCCTCAGCGTAGCGTTCTCCGTGTATCCGGCGGCGCCTAGGAAGATCGTCACTATCACGAGCAGCCCCAGCGCCACCGACAGCGTGTAGAGCCCGTGCTGGGCCGCGAATATGGTGAAGCCCAGGAACAGCAGCCCCGTGAACCACACGGCGTGGTTGACGGCCATCCTGTTCCCGCCGCCTATGGCCAGCGGGAGGCCCAGGGCCCAGAGAAGCAGGATGAAGGCAGCCGCCACTGTCGCCCCGAATATGTTCTTGTCAGCTATTATGAACCCCAGCGCTATGGTCTCCAGCAGGGCGCCCGACAGGAGGACCCAGCCGAAGTCCCTGCTGAAGAAGTACTCGAGCCCTCCCTCTCCTCCTCCTAAATGGTAGGTCAGGAACGGGCCCATGAAGGCCCACCTCAGGCCGATCGCGGCCGTCATGACCTTGTCTATATCCTCCGCAGTCGCCACCCCCATGTCGACCAAGTGAACCGCCTCCCTGAAGAGGGCGAAGGCGAGCCTGTTACCTATGAAGCCCGGGACTTCCTTCCTTAGAACCACCACTACCCTTTCCAGTTTCTTCTCCATGAAGTCCTTCGTCGCTTCCAGTACTTCTTGGCTGGTTCTCTCGCCGGGTACGACCTCAACTATAAGGCAGTAAGTGCGGAGGGTTCCAGGGGTGGGCTATAACTCCCCTCTCGGGGTGCCTCTTCATTGCCTTTTGGATCTCGGTCATAAGGAGACCGGAGGTGCTCGAGGCCAGTATGACGTCTGAGGGGAGTCTCTCGTCGAGTTCTCCGAAGATCTTCTTCTTAACGTCGTAGTCCTCTATGACGGCCTCCAGAACGAAGTCTGCCCCCTTAACCGCCTCAAGGCTACTCTCATATACCTGCCCCTAGCTCCCTCAGCTCTAGAAAGCTCATCTCGTTCCTTTTTATAGCTTCCGCTACCTCCCTGCCTAGCCTACCGTTGAGTATGAGGGGGACGTTCATGTCCGCTGCTGTCCTCCTGAGTTCGTAATCCACCTCCGGCATTCTGCCGTCAGTTATAACTAGGCTCACTTTCCTCGCGGAGACCAATCTCACGGCTTCCTTATAGCTTATCACCTCGTCACCCGCTTCAGCTCCCTCTACGGTCTTCACGACGTAACCGGCTTCTTTCAGTATCCTGTAAGCCTCCTTAAGGTAGGTCACGTTCCTCCTCCCGTAGACTATGACGTACTCGTCCCTGTTGGGCATCCTGTTGGGGGCGGTGGAAAGCCAGCTCTTCAGCAAAGTGTCGTAGAAGGTGAGGCCGAAGCTCGCCGCCTCTCCGGTGCTTCTCATTTCAGGGCCCAAGGACGGGTAGGCACCCTTGAGCTGAGCCCAGGAGAACTGCGGGCTCTTCACGCCCCACCAGGTTACCTTAGGCTGGTAGAAGTCGTCTAGCTTCAGCCCTTCGTCCACGGCCTCCACCGCCTTCTCCATTAAGTTAACTCCTATGGTTTTACTCGTGAACGGCATCGACCTCGAGACCCTCAGGTTCATCTCTATTACGTAAGGAACTCCGTCCTTGACCACGAACTGGATGTTGAAAGGCCCTTTGATGCTCAGCTCCCTCGCCAGGGTCAGGGCTATCCCCTTCATTTCCTTAACCGTCGCCTCGCTAAGGAGCCTATGGGGGATGCTCATAGTGGCGTCGCCGCTGTGAACCCCAGCTTCCTCGACGTGCTCCAGGACCGCTCCTATCGCACCCTTTCCGTCGGTGGCGGCATCTACCTCTGCCTCAATCGCGTCTTCGATGAACTTGGAGATAACGACGGGATGCTGAGGGGAGACGTCGGTCGCCCTCCTTATGTAGTTCCAGAGCTCGTCGTATCTGTAGACCACGTCCATGGCTGAGCCGCTCAGCACGTAGCTCGGCCTTACCAGTACCGGGAAACCGACTTCGTCGACGAACTTCTTAACCTCCTCCTCGCTCCTCGCAGAAACCCACGGGGGCTGCTTTATCCCCAGCCTGTCGAGGAGCTTGGAGAACTTCTCCCTGTCCTCCGCGTTGTCCACGGCGTGCCCAGCTGTGCCGTAAAGCCTCACCCCTAAGTCCTCCAGCTTCTTCGCCATGCTGTTCCCAATTTGCCCTCCCGCGTAAGTCACCACGTACTTCGGCCTTTCCTTGAGGTAGATGTCCATTATCCTCTCGACCGTTATCTCGTCGAAGTAGAGCTTCCTGCTGACGTCCCAATCCGTAGAGACGGTCTCGGGGTTGTAGTTCAGCATCATGACCTCGCCGTAACGCTTCTCTAGGGCGTCCTTTGTGAGCACCGTGCTCCAGTCGAACTCCACCGAGACCCCGATCCTGAACCCACCTGCCCCCAGAACGAGGACCTTGTCTGGCCTATTCGAGAACTCCACGTCGTCCTCCTCCGCGTTATAGGTCAGGTAGAGGTAGTTAGTCACGGCCGGCCACTCGCCGGCCAAGGTGTCGATTTGTTTGACCTTGGGCTCTATCTTCCATTCAGCCCTCATCTTCCTTATCTCCTCCTCGCTCTTCCCCACCGCCTTGGCTATCTGGTAGTCGCTGAAGCCCAACATCTTCGCCTTGAGGAGGGTGTCCCTGTCGAGCCTCTTCGTCCTCTTGAGCTCCTCGTAAAAGTCCACGAGGGCCTTGAGTTTCTTCCCGAAGAATATGTCCAGCCCGTAAGCGTCCCAGAGGTCCTCGGGCGTGGCGCCCTCCTTCAGGGCTTTGGCAGCGTAGAGGAACCAGTAGGGCCTCCTCTCCTTCAGGGCCTCCATCGCCTCTTCCTTGGTCATGTCGGACTCGTAAATCCTCCCGCCGACCACGCCTGGCTCGCCGATGTCTAGCATTCTAACGGCTTTCTGGAGGGCCTCTTCGAAGGGCCTCGCTATGCTCATTACCTCCCCCACGCTCTTCATCTCGGTTCGGACGGAGTTCTCCACCCTATCGAACTTCTGAAGGTCCCACCTGGGAACCTTTATGACCACGTAGTCCAGGCTCGGCTCGAAGCACGCGCAGGTCGACCCAGTTACCTTGTTTATCACTTCCGGCAAAGAGTAACCCAAGGCGAGTTTAGCGGCTACGTAAGCTAAGGGGTAACCGGTAACCTTAGAAGCCAGGGCGGAAGACCTCGACATCCTCGGGTTGGTCTCGATCACGTAATTCTCACTACCGTAAGGGTTCAGGGCGAACTGTACGTTGCACTCTCCTATCAGTTCTATGGATTGTGCAACCTTCATGGATCTAGTCCTCATCTCCTGGTACTCGTAGTTGTCGAGCGTCTGGCAGGGGGAGATTACTGTGCTCTCTCCCGTGTGGACTCCCATCGGGTCGAGGTTCTCAATGCAGGCGATCACCGCCGAGTTGCCCTTGTAGTCCCTCATCACCTCGTACTCCAACTCCTTCCAGTGGTAGAGGTACTTCTCGATGAGCACCTCACCTATGTAGCTCTGAGCGAAGGCCCTCTTGACGTCCCTCCTCAACTGTTCCTCGGTCCAGGCTACAGTTGACCCCCTACCGCCTAGGTTGAAGCTGACCCTGACCATCACGGGGTAACCTATCTCCCTCGCTACTTTCACGGCCTCCTCCTCGCTCGTGGCGGAGCTACTCGGGGGCACAGGTAAACCCGCTTCGATCATTGTTTCCCTGAACTTCTCCCTGCTCAGTGCCCTCTCGATGCCACTAATCGGCGTGCCCAGGACCTTTATGCCGTACTTCTGTATCACTCCCCTCTTCCATAAGTCGACGCCCACGTTGAGGGCTGTCTGCCCGCCGAAGCCCACCATAATCCCGTCGGGCCTCTCCTTCTCTATCACCTTCTCGACGGCCCACCAGGTGATCGGGATCATGTAGAGCCTGTCGGTCATCTTGTAGGTGGTCTGTATGGTGGCGACGTTGGAGCTGACAAGCACAGTCTGTATCCCTTCCTCCCTCACCGCCTTGAGGGCCTGGGAGCCGGAGTAGTCGAACTCGGCGGCCTCCGCAATCTTTATGGGCCCTGACCCCAGTATCAGAACCTTCTTTATCGTGTCCCTCATCCCGACCCCCTCAGGGGCTTATGAGCTTCCCGAAGCGGTCGAAGACCCAGGTGGTGTCCCAGGGACCCGGCCTTGCCTCTGGGTGGAATTGAACCGAGAGTATCTTGTACCTCTCGTGGTACCAGCCCTCTATCGTGCCGTCGTCAGGGTTGATGAACCAGAGCTTGGCCCCGTGGGGCATGTCTGCCTTGTCGAGGATGGCGTAGCCGTGGTTGTGGGTGGAGATGTAACAGGAGTTGTTCGTGACGTCCACTACCGGCTTATTAACTGCCCTGTGGCCGAACTTCATTTTCCTTATCCTGCCTCCCAGGGCTATGGTGCCGATCTGGTGGCCGAGGCAGATGCCCAGGATCGGAACACCGTACTCTACCAGAGCCTTGTAAGTCTCTACGGGCTCCTTGAGGAGGTTCGGGTTTCCCGGGCCGTTGCTGAAGACCACCCCCACCGGTTTGTGTTCCATTACTTTATCCGCGGAGGTCTTGCAGGGAACCCTCACGATCGTGTAGCCGAGCTTCTGGTAGAGGGAGTAGAGAATACCGTGCTTTATCCCACAGTCCACGACCACTATCACTTTGTCGCTTCTGTTCCTGTGCACTATCACCTCCTTCGGGGAGGTGAACTCCGTGAAGTCTATTTCGTCGTACCTCTTCTCCAAGAACTTCCTGGGGTCCTCGAACTCATAGCCTGACGAGATAACCCCCATCATGGCGCCCTTAGTCCTTACCCTCTTCACGATGGCCCTCGTGTCGACGTCGCTCAGCCCGGGGACTCCCTCGCTAAGGAGCCACTCGTGAAGGGACATGACGGAGTTCCACTTGTACGGCTCCGTCTCTTCAGCCACCACTAGCCCAGCCACCTGGATTTTCTCTGACTCGAAGTTGGTCAGTATGCCTTCCACTGCCTCCTTCTTGGGAACGCCGTAGTTGCCGACCAGAGGGTGAGTAATAACGAGGATCTGGCCCCTGTATGATGGGTCGGTCAACGACTCGGGGTAGCCGTTCATCGCGGTTGTGAAGACCACCTCCCCTGCCATGACAGCCCTGGCGCCGAAGCCGCAGCCCTCAATTAGGGTGCCGTCCTCCAGGTAAAGGTAACCCTTAGTCCCCCTCTTGCAATAGGTCATCTTCCATTACCCTCAGGGAGGCTAGGCCCTCGTTTATGGAGGACTTTTAAGGACTCCAAGGCCTGTTTGTCCCTCTCCAGCCTCAACCTCTGTAACTCCAAGGCCTTCCCCAAGCCTGAAGGGCCCGGGCTTCCCAAAACTGCTTTCATTTCTATTGATTGATTGAAAGTAATTGAAGGGCTGAATAAGCCCACTCTCAGACTCTGCGCGATTCTCTTATAAGCTTTTCTGTACGGCTCTCCCTTGAGGGCCAGGAGTTCTGCCTCGTCGGTAGCCAGAGTTTCCGGGTCCAATCCCTTCGCCTTGACCTTAAGGTTCAAGAGCGTCGAGCCTATAATCCAGGTGGCGAGGGAGGCCTCCCTGAGGCAGTCGAAGTAAGTCGGGTTGATCTCCTGGAGGTCCAAGTTGTAGCCCGAGGGCAGGGACTTGTAGGAGGCCATAGCCCCCGTTACTCTCCCGATACAAAGCCCCGTCCTCGACCTAAGCACCTCCATGGTCACGGCGTTCCTCTTCTGAGGCATGAGGCTGCTCGTGCTGACGTGACTGTCGGGAAGCTCTACGAAACCGACAAACTTCGACGAGAGGAGTATGAGGTCCTCGGCGACCCTCGAGTGGACAAGCATAAGGGAAGCTGCGAAGTAGGCCACGTCTATCAACTCAGCCCTACTCCCAGTGGCCTGTATCGTGTTGTATATAGGCTCGGAGAAGCCCAACATCCTGGCCTCCCTAGCCCTGTCGATCTTGGCGTTGGTGCCCACGATAGCCCCAGAACCCAAAGGCGATCTGTTGAGGTTCTTTAAGGTCGCTAGTCCCAGGGACCACCGCGACGCTAACTCCTCCTCCACGTAGCTCAGGTAGTGACCGAAGGTGCTAGGACCGAGCCGTAGAGGTCCAAGTAATAAAGGCTGGGACCGTTGGAGTCGTAACCTCCGATAAGGAGCTGAACCTCGTACGGGAAGTACTTGTTAGTCGAAAGTAGCAGCCCCAGGTAATTGGCCAGGGCCTTCACGGTAATAGGCCTGTTAGTCATCTTGTTGTAATGGTAGATTTCCTTCGCTAAGTTGTATAGGAACTGAAGGTCGGCCACGCTACCTGCAGTCGTTATCGCTATGGTGTCCGTGATGTAAACGACCTTCCTCACGAACTTATGTGCCACGTAGAACCCAGCGCTTGCCCTTCTGTCAGCGGCTAGAACTATAGCGTCTTTAGCGACGATCCCAACCGTTGTGGTTCCAGTCTTGAGCTTCAGGTCCTCAGCTAATTTAGAGGACATGCCGTCAACTACCTTCCAGCTATCCTTATTATTTCTTCGCTGACCGACAACAGCCTCAGGTCGTCATATAGCGCTCCCGTCACCATCAAACCTACAGGTAAGCCGTTATAGCTCCCCAACGGGAGCGAAACGCTGGGGGCTCCGAGCAGGTTGAAGAGCTCCGTATTACTTATAAGGGTCTCCCTATACTCCTGTTCCCTCCCCACAACGTCGCTGATCCTCGGAGCTACTATCTTGGTCGTCGGAGTCAGCAGGAAGTTCACGCTCTTCATCACCTTAACGAACTCCCTAATCGCGTCCTTCCTAACCCTAAATGCATTTAAGTAGTCCACGCCGCTCGGGCTCATCCCGAACTCTATCGCCCTCCTCACTTCTGGGAAGTAGAGGTGCTTGTTGGCCTCGTATAAGGGCTTATGAAAGGCGGCCCCCTCGACCGAGGCTATCACCCTCCTGGCCCAGTTCCCCCTCTGGTCGAGTACAGGCAGCTTCACCTCGGTGACGTCGAAATGGCTGGAGAGTTTGTCCACGACCTTCCTTACGCCCTTAGATCCCTCGTCGTCTCCTAGTCTGAACACTCCTAGGGCCCTCAAAAGGAGGTTGTAGCAGGCAGCTACATCCCTGTGCCACGTCTCGCCTCCCTTAGAGCAGACGCCGTGCCTATTCCTGCCGTCATAGATTATCTCGGTGCCATGAATTGGACATACCTTTGAGGTGTTCCTGGGGTTAACGTAAATGACTGGCACACCGTACTCCTTTGCCTTCTCTTCAATGGCCCGCTGCACGCCATTGAACGCGGCCTGGAAAATTCTATATCTGAGCTGGGGATTCTTTATGTGCTCAATCATGCGCTTAGCAGTCTCCTTCCCTAACCTCTCAAGGACTATTGCGGCCTGCCTCTTGACTGCCTCCCTTACGATAAGGGCGGCCAGCTTCCACTTTATCTCCTTCTTGAGAGCCCTTTCATTGTTACTCAGTCTCTTGAACACCTTCCTCGCGGGCCTGCTGCCAGGGCCATAGACCTTATCGTATCTCTCCTGAACGCTTTTCCTCCTATAATGATAGCCAAGGGTCACCTTACTCAGGCCTGTCTCTAAGAGGTAGACGAGGCCGTCTATGAGGACTGCCTCGGCATTCTCATTGACATCGACTGTTATGTAGTCCTTGGGCCTGTACTCGCTCATCTCCTTCCTGAAAGTTAGGTAGAGCACAAGGCGTCTCTCCCCGCGGTCAAGCTTGAACTTCGCTTCGGAGGCGAGCCTCCAGCCTCTGTTCGCATACCTCAGAAAGTGTTTAGTGGGCTCAATAGAAACGTCGACCCTGCCCCTATGAGTTGCTATGCTTATCGAGGTCAGCCCTTCCGCCCTCCACAGGTGGTCGTCTAGCCATATGCTCACACTCCTGACCTCAGGGTAGGGCTTTCTCGCCCTGCCCATCCTCTTGAGCCTAAGGAACGAGTGGGCCCTCTCGGCGGCGTCCTGGCAGGCCGTGTAGGCGTAGTGAGAGGGAAGCTGAGGGTAGAGTGACCTGACCTCGCGGTACCTCTCAGCCTTAAGCCTAGTGAACTTATTTATGCCGTTATTTACAGCGTATAGGACGAGCTGCTCAACCATGTTCCTGTACATGCCCTCTAGCTCCACAAAGACCTTGAACGCTCTTCTAGGCAGCGGCGCGGACCTGACGACAACAGTCCTGGTAACTTCACTTACTCTCCTCGACTTACTTGAGTGCTGAGCAAGTTCCATAGTTGGCATCAACTCTCGGTCTCACCGTCCTCTTCATTTAGCTCATCCATGAGCCTTTTCACGCCCTGGACGAAGGCCTTCTTCTTGCGGCTCCTCGCCCCGTAGATTTTGCCAGCGAACGACGTAACGACTGAAATCAGGTCCTCCACGAGCTCCTGCTTTGCGTCCTCAGGCTCCTCCCCGAAGATTGCCTCGATCCTTACGCTCATGGCTGAGAAGAGCTCCTCAAGGTACTCAAACCCGAACCGCGTCAGCCTGTCCTTATAGGTTATGAGGACAACGTTAACGCTCTTGTTCTCAACAAGCTTAAACAGCTTAAGTAGCCCCTTCCTTCGCGTGTTCAGCCCGCTGGCTACGTCCTCTATTACATCAACTACCCTGTAGCCCTTCGCGGCCGCATAGCTCGTCAGGTAGTCTACCTGCCTCTCCAGGTCCTCCTTTTGGCCTGCCGAGGACACCCTCGCGTAAATTACTGCCCTAGTCCCTTCTCCCCTTCCCTCAAGGTACCTCCTCACCTCGCTGTATGGTATCCTGTACCTTCCTCCCTCGGTTTTTACTGCCCTCACCTTCCCCTCCCTGATCCACCTCAGGAGCGTCGAGTAGGAGATGCCGAGGAGCTGGCAGGCCTCCTTAGGCCTCAGCAGCCTCTCCAAGGGGTTTCTCCATGATTATTTGGTAATAAATTAATATAAAAGAATTTCTATTGACATGAAAAATTTAGCACTGCTAACCAGGCCTGAAGGGCGCACAGGTGTGCCGACGTCCTCTCCTTACGCCTCTGCCTGCCGTCCCCCTCTTCTTGCCTGGCCATGCACTAAGCCCGAGGGCGCGCCTGAGGTACGAGAGGGATAAGCAGCTGGAGGAGGCCGTGAGGTGCGTCGCGAGAAGCCTCGGCCTCAACTACATAGACCCCGAGAGGCTCTACGTCATAAGGAGCTACGGCTCCAGGTCAAGGGCCACAGCAAGGATATACATGATGCCCTCTGCCTGGAGGTTCGCCCTCAACATGGGGCCTCTCTACCTCATAGAGTTCATATCAGAGAGGTTCGACAGGCTGACGCCAATGGGGAAGGCGGAGGTCATAGTACACGAGCTCCTTCACATACCCCCCGCGTTCAGCGGCGGCCTGAGGCCCCACGGGAGGCTCGTCAACAACGGGCTCGCCAGGAGGCTGACCTCGAGGGTCGACGAGGACTGCCTGAGGCTTTTAGGCGGCGACGGCGAGGGCGGTAGTGCAGTCACCTGAGCCCAATCGCGGCGAAGGGCTACCCCCTGCCCACGGTCCTATCGGTAGGACCTGTGGGCGCTCAGGGGCCTTAGGAGGCCCGAAACCTGCTGAGCTAAGGGCCTCCTTGAGAGCGGCCAGGCCTTGAGCTCTCAGGGCCCGAACACCTGTTGAGCCCCTCCATGAGTACAGACCTGCAGTCGGCCTTCAGGCTGCCAGCGAGGACAGGCCCCTCAGGGGGGGCCAGCTCGCCCCAGACCCTGAGGGGCTCAAGCGTAAGCTTACCGCCCTTAACATAGAGGTAGAGGACGTTGTCGTAGTAGGTCGAGAGCGGCGCCCTCCAGGCGTCCTCCCTGGGCAAGGCGTAGAGGTGGAAGGTCGTTATGCCCATGGAGGCCCTGCGCACCAGCACCCTGTAAGTGGCATTAAGGTAGTCGCTAGTGGTCATGAACCTGCGAAGCATGTGGAAGCCCTCGGCCACGACTACGTCAGGCCTGAAGCCCCTGCCGCTCGTGTAAGCTATCAGCTCAGCCTCTCCTACCGTCAATGAGGCGTCATAACTTTCCACTGACAGGTTGTCAAGTTTGTCGCCCAGAAGGTCACCGCAGGCCGCAAGCAGGTCCCTTATGCTGGCGACGCCGTGAATGTAGGAGGCGTACCTCACCCTCAGGCCTGAGGCCAGCGCCGGCGCCACTAGGTAGTAGACGGAGAACCTGAGCGGGTCGACCGAGGGGTCGTAAAGTATGAGGGTCCCCATGCCCGGCCTCAGCGTCAGCTCGCCCAGCCTGCACGTCCTCTCGGACCTGGCGCCGCTCGGCAACGCCTCATGCCTCAGAGGGAGAGGGAACTCAATACCCCTCGCGGTAAACGTGTAGGGCATAGAGGCGTACTCAAAGCTCGTCCCCCTCATCTTCCTTATCTCGGCGTACCTCTCTATCTTGCCCTTGACGTAGTGATACTTCATTATTATGACGCCGTCTGCTATGAACTCCTCGGGGCCCAGCTGGGATGACTCAGCCCCGAAGGGGAGCTCCGCTATCAGAAGGGAGGTCGCTCCCCTGAGCTTAAGGCCGAGGTAAAGCGCTGAGCGAAGCACCTCCCTCACCCTCGTCGGGTCCTTGGCCAGCTGCTCAACGGTGGTCACGCTGTCTATGACGACGCGCCTCGCCTTCATGGAGTCGACCTGGAGAAGGATGTCCTCGATCAGGTTGCTCAGCGCCTCAGGGTCGCTCACGTTAAGCGCCTCATAGTACCTGAAGAGCCCCTTCTCCTCCAGCGGCCTGAAGTCCATGCCGAACGAGAGCGCGTTCTCGATGAACACGCTCCTGGGCTCAACGAAGCTCACGTATATTGAGGGCTCCCCGGAGGAGGCGCCGGCGTAAACGAACTGGGACGCAAGGGTAGTCTTCCCGGCCCCAGGGTAGCCGGCAACCAGGATGACCGAGCCCATCGGCACACCGCTTGCGAACAGCTCGTCAAGGCCTGGGACGCCTAGCCTGATCCTCTGCCTTTCGTAACTCAACGGGGTCCCTCTTTCCTATAGTTAGCACTTTATTTTAAACTAACGCTTCGAAAGGAACACATTACCTGACTAAGTTAACGAGCTGAAGGTAATGTCTATCCCTTAAGTCGCTCGGCCAGGTCGTAGAGGGCGCACGAGAGGGCGCAGGCCACGTCCCAGGCCTTGAGCGGTTCCCCTCCCCTTATCCTGACCATCTTGGTCGCCAGGGACAGCACGTCCTTGGAGAAGGGCCCCCTTGGGAAGGCCCCGAAGCCTATGGCTGATCCTGTCTCGTAGGCCTCCCTCACTATGTCTGCGGGCCTCTCCTCGACCTCAGCGTCCTCGCTCAGCAGTATGAGCCCCCTGTTGCCCAGGAACCCCCTTAGGTCCTTGGCCGCGGTCCATATCAGCGGCTCCCCCTCAGGCGGGGCCCTGCCGAGCCTGAGCACCTGGGCCATGAGGCCCTTGAAGCGGTCGTAGTTCTTCGGCACCCTCACGCCTGGCGAGAACGCGATTACCCTGCCGTCCTGGAGGTGCACGAAGACCTCGGCAAGCCCCTCCCTCACCGGCGCCTTCTCGAGGAGGTTGAGGAGGCTCAGGTGCACTATGTCTGGCCTGCCCCTCCTCCAC
>Ga0080003_1001502_pt1 | contig 12171 bp, 9 predicted proteins | sample JossMetagenome_FD_69206 | JGI IMG/M metagenome (GOLD analysis project Ga0080003, IMG submission 69206) | Hot spring microbial communities from Joseph's Coat, Yellowstone National Park, USA - JC2_E (SPADES assembly) (version 2) | ecosystem: Environmental > Aquatic > Thermal springs > Hot (42-90C)... | reverse complement strand
ATTGCGGTAATGCATAGTTTAAAATGCCCGCACTAGAAACTGTACCTATTGCTTTCCCATTTTTTGTTATAGCAATGAACTCTTTAATCTTCTTCTTATACACAACAATTGCAAAAGACACGATGCTGGAGGTTAAGAATACAAATAACAGGAGCTGAAGCGTGCCTAATGCATTCCCCGTGCTTGTCAGTATTGGCAGAAAGGACAGTTCTATCTCTGCGATTATTATAGCAATATAGGCCTTCCACTTCATTGGTATTCTTGCATTGGTCATTTCCAGTACTCTTCTTTAAGAATATAGACGCCATGAAAAAAAGTTTTCTGAACACTCTGTTATGACGGCAAAAGAGTGAGAGTCGGAGAGATAGCCGGTATCTGTCTTGACCGATGAGGTCGACATTCAGACTGTCTATCCTTCCCCTTACTGATACCCTTCAATGAGGGTGGATTGAAATATTTAGATATTTCCCAGGCTTCAGGCTCTCACAACCTTTTGGAGATGTATATGCTGATAGGAATGGATGCTGAACATAACAGTAAATATAACAGAGTAACAGAGATGGAGGAGGGTGGTTCATTCAAAGAATGGTGTTGAGAACAGCGAGGATGCACGGAACACATTTGTTGAAAGGTATTCTTCCATTACACTATTGAGAAACCATCCAACCAATCTTTTCTTCCCATACTGCTGTCGTTGAGAAGAATAACTATTATCCCCTTCATTACTTTCAATTGTTCCTGAATTTTTTCCATTTCTATAATTATGAATTGTGCAGGGTCTTTTCAATTTCATAACGATAACGCAACACTATTGGGATATTGGGTCATAAATGTTATAAACTCCCCAGTGCTCTCTTCACGTTTGGTGAGGCTACTTTAACATGGTCATACAAATAATTGGCGCCGACAATTCATACCTTTTTGATTCTACTGGAAAGAGATATATTAATTTGTCAGAATCAATAAATGTGCTGGGGCACAGACATCCAGAACTATTTTCCATCATTCGTAAGTACCTAGACAACGGATACCTGCATTATCCACTCACTATATCAAAGCATAAGATCTCCTTGGAAGTAGAAAGAAAATTATTGGACCTCTCGGGAATTGAGAAGGGTTCGGCAATTTTCTCAAGCTCAGGATCGGAGGCATGTGACATAGCTCTTTCCATTCTCTCCGAGTTCGGGCCAGTCATAACTTTAGAGGGCGCTTATCACGGATTAAGTGGTCAATACCTTAACAAAAGTTCCCTCGATGAGTTCAAGTATAAAAGTAAATTTATCGCACCCTTTCCAATAGATAAGAGCTCTTTTGGCAAATTAAAAGAGCTCGTTGAGAAGGGTGCAAAAAGCATAATCATTGAGATAATACAAGTGGAGGGTGGAATCAGAGAAGTCTATGGAGAATTCATCAAGGACTTAAAGAAGAATTTTCCAGAATTAATTATATGTGTTGATGAATCTTACACCGGTATTGGGAAAACTGGAAGGCTGTTTTCATACCAATGGTATGATTTTGTTCCGGATTGCCTTATTATCGGCAAGGCCATAGGTGGTGGGATTCCACTTGGAATAACGCTAGTCAAGGAAGATATTTTGAAGAAATCAACTATGGTATCACTTTTTAGGAACGGTGCCTTTGGCTCCACCGCCGGAAATTTACTGGGACTCCATTTATCAAATTATATACTTGATACAATATCAGATGTCAAATTTCTGAACGATGTAAATAGAAAGGGTAGACTATTCATGGATACCATAGGGGAGAAATTATCATCAATCACCCGTGGAAAGGGACTACTCTATGGCATAAATTCGGATCAGAATTTTATTGACAAACACATACAGAAACTAATAGAGCAGGGAATTTATGTTACCAAAATGAAGGATGTTATAAGAATTTCTCCCCCGTTGACTATTCCGGACGAACTGCTAATAGAATCAGGAAAAAAATAAAAAATATTTTGCTAGGCTCTTAGGTTGCTGGACCTTCTCCTTCTATATGTGATTCAATGCCAATGATCTTCTTTGTTCAAACATCCGCCGTTATTATAACTACTCTCTTAATCAGAGAAGATTCTTCAAAACCTTGCCGCCCTTTACGACCAGTAAAATATTTTCAGGCTTTAGTGCGTTCACGTCCTTTAACGGGTTCCCCTTCACTGCTATCATATTGGTCAAAAAATTCTTTTTTATTCTTCCAATATTTTCCATTCCAAGACACTCTGCAGCTGATGAAGTGGCAGCCCTTAGTGCCATCTTATTTCCTATAACCTCTGAAAAATAGGTTATTTCAATATAATTATGTCCATGAGGTTCATCAAGAGTACCTACATAGTCAGTGCCTGTTGCAATTTTAACTCCAGTGTCCGATGCAATTTTAACCTCCTTTTCTATGTATTTTCTTATTATCTGGTACCTGTACTCATTTACATTGTTCCTCATCCTTTTGTAGGCAGCAAGAGTAGGCACGTAAAAAATATTCATTTTCTTCATTCTTTCTGCCAGATCCTCTGTAAGTCCCAGACCGTGTTCAATATTGTCAAATTTCGACTCAATAGAGTTCTGTATTGCGGAATCCACATAGGCGTGAGAGGCAGCCTTCATATGGGCCGGTGCGCTTCTTGGGTCACGGCAGAAAGTTCTTCGGTGGTAAGCTCGTCCTTTATTTTTCCACCACACACAAAGCTTCTGGAAGAGTAGTCTTTAATTGCTTCAGCACCATTTCTGAGATTCATCCTGACTGCCTTTCTGCATTCCCAGGGACCATCACAGTAGTATGAATACGATACTTCATTTACCCTTTCCACGGGGTGAAATTTTGGATCATCGTTTCCACCTGTCTCTGATATGGAGTAGCCAGAGGAAATTATTCTTGGTCCGTACAGCATGTTATTCTTTTCTGCCTTGTTCATGTCGAGAGAAACCTTGTCTCTCATCGTCCTTACCGTTGTAAAGCCACTGTTTAGTAATGATTCAGCATCCTTCACAGATTTTATAGTCAACATCACGTCCGAAGTTAATACCCAATCATTCAGCGAGTGGTTCTCGGTACCGAAAAAATGAATATGTGTATCTATCAGACCTGGTAGAAACGTAATATCAGAAATCTTTGGCATTTTTCCTCTTTGTCTCGGGCTAGTTTTTCTTGTTTCTTCAAAATATTGTATATTTCCAGAGACATCATCAATTTCAATTTCTGCAAATTCAAATAATTCCAAGCCATCAAAGACTCTCCCTCTAAAAATCATAACTAAATATCTCCAAGAACCTAATAAATTTACTCTAGTCCCTCCTACATGTGACTTATCGACATCGAATTTATTGGGATCGTTGCCTCCCCTTTATCAGTGCTATCAGTGAATAGATCTTTTAAGCTCAATAACCTCCCCATCTCCTATGTTATTCATCTTTACAGGCTTATCACCGAATTCCTTTAGGTATTCATACTTCTCTCTCCTGCCATTATTCACTTATCCATGAGTGATAATAGTTAGTAAATGAAAAAGAGTTGTTCGTACTGGCTCTGCTAAAATACTAGGGTTATTAGAAATCCTCATATGCCTTCGAGCTTGTAAACAGTAGTGGCATCAGTGGCCGTAAAGAAAGTCGCTTTAAGCCATATGTTCCCTGCAGAAGTACCTGAGAAATTGCTCGGGTCTATGTTATGAAATTCATTGCAGGAAACTATGATGTAATTGCCTGTATTTATCCTTGATGAATTCATCCAGAAGGTTTGCCATGCTGTTCCATGGCCCTCGCATGAATAAAGTTTATTCTTACTGGGTCTGGTAAAATACTAGAGTTTTTAGAAATCTTCAGTAATTGTTGTTAAGATAATTAACCTCTAACCGTTTAGCTCCAGATCTTCCCTGATTATTTATCTAATCCAACACCTAGGGTTCACGTGTAATCATATAGACTTCATAGTGGATATAAACTCATAAATTATCCGATCACAAAAATTAGTTAATTCCAATACCCCGAAAATAAGTGACTACGTATATACCCTATTTTCCGGAGTTAAGGTTAGAATAGAGACTCTATAGATTAGAAAGGATTTTTGTCTTCCATTCTCGTGGGGTTGACCGGACTCTTGTTTATTCCTATGGAACGGACATCTGATTTCCTTATCCTTGCAGCCACAAAAATATTTCAATTAAATAATAAACAAAGTCCATCTGTGAGCAATTGCGGCATCGCTATTTGTGGTACTGTTCCTCGTAGGCCTTATAGTTGAAATATGGAAATGGAGCTCCCCAAGTCCGTTTGCCGTCCTTAACCATTGAAACCAGTTGCTATGGGCTTCTCTTAATTTTCGATATACTTAAATATAGAAATATTATCAATAATCATGGACGATGATAACGATAATGAAAACGGCGATGGTTATTATCCGGACAAACTTTTTATTGGGCAGGAAGGGGAGAATGCAGTTTTTCTAAGGAAATTGGTTAATAAAATTATTGAAAACGAGGCGGAGTGGAGGTTTGCCTATTCAAAATACCATAACGAGAAGGGCAGGGAGAAAATAGACAAACCGACAAGGCTTGATAAATTCTTCAGTGGGAAAGATTTTGATCTGGAAGATAAAACGGTGCAGAAGGTCATAACGGAAGTCAAAAAAGCCATGATGTTACTGGATAAGTATTCCACCCCTTGGGCGTCTTTGAGATACATGGCCCAGATGAATTCCGATGTGTTCCTTCCGTCGGTTGCCCTTGCATTCGCGACGATGCTTCGAAACCCCAATGCGGTTGCCCACGAATCATCGGCCGCCACCGCTATTATGGAGGAGGAGGTAATACAGGATCTCGCCACCATGATTGGTTTCCCCAAAGATAAAACGAATGCGTACGTCGGTGGAAGCAATTCGAGACAGAATATTTCCTTCACCGCTTCCGGACCATTTGGATACCTCACCGCAGACGGGACCCTTGCTAATATAGATGCCTTGATGCTCATGAGGGACCTAAAGGCTTTCCCCCTTGCTGTCAAGAAGTTCCTCTTGACAGGTGCAGACTGTGAACCGACCAACGACTCGAAAGTTGGCCACGGCCTTCACAAGCTTGAGGAAGAATTTTCCGATGGCGACCCCCGGAAAACAAAAATAGTGGAAGATATAGCCAAACTTGAGCAGGTTTTGTCCATGGATGATAAAGACCTTCTCAACATGCAGCTTTCTGATATCCTGAACCTGGTATCCGCGGCTGCCGATCTTGGCAAGCTCAATAACGTGTTAAAATGTTCCATAAAGAAATTCGGGCTGAAAGATATGGATCTCGGCGTGGTCCTCGTATCCAGCGCCAGGCATTATTCCGTATCGAAAGCGATGAGTGTTCTGGGCATGGGTACGGGGTCGTTGGTGGAAGTTCCGGTTGATTCGAATTACAGGATGGATGTGACTAAACTGGAAAAGAAACTCGAAGAACTGAGGGTTCAGGGGAAAAGGGTGCTGGCGGTTATTGGCATAGTCGGTACCACCGAGGAAGGTGCGGTGGACGACATTGCAAAGATAGTTGATCTGAGGAAGAAATATGCAGAAATAAGTGATAAATATTCGCCCAAGGGGTTCCACTTTTTCATCCATGTGGACTCCGCTTACGGTGGTTACTTCAGGGATTATTTCAATGAAGGTTATGAGCCGCGTGATGAAAGGGAGAAGTACCTGAAGAAGTCCTTCGATGCCATTAAAGACTGCGATACTGTGACGATCGATCCACACAAGAGGCTTTACGTACCCTATTCCGTGGGCGGTCTGGTTGTTGCGGACAGGAGGATGATGATGCCGTCACTTCAGAAGGCTCCCTATATCCTCCCGCGTAAGAGCTTCGAACTGACCGAGAGGAGCATTGGTAGTGTGACCCTCGAAGGGACGCGTTCGGGTGCAATGATCGCCAGCGTATGGGTTGCCCACAGGCTACTCCTGCACACCGGCATATTCAGGAAGATGGTCGAAATCAGCATGGCAAACGCACGTAAATTGAACAGGACATTGGAGGAACTGAACGGTGTGAAAGTGGAAGATGAGAAGATAATCTGCCATGCCCTCGTGAATCCCCCCGACCTCGACATAGTGAACTATGCATTTAACTTCGAAGGCAACCATTCCTTAGACGTGATGAATAAACTCAACGACCTCATTGTAAAATTCTATAACACCGCATTGGAGCCGCCGGAGTACCTCAGCTTCCTCAACAAGGACTTCGTCCTGGCTTCGAACACGCTTGACAGGGAACAATACGGCAATATCCCGGAAGAGTTCATGAGGGCCATGGGGATCAGGGGGAACGGTGAGGATGGGAAGGGGCCGATTGAAGAATGGAAGGAAGCAGAAGGCCTGAAAGTTATAAGGTCCGTGTATATGCACCCCTGGAAACTGCCCGACACCCTAATGGAGGAATTCAAAAAATCGCTCATAAAAGTAATAGGCGAGAGCATATACGGCATAAAGCAGGAGGAACACTTCAGGAAATTTGCGGAGGCGAATTTTCCAGATCTACATGTCGATCCCATCTTCCATGGGAAGAATGTCACGAATGCCAGAAACGCTAGAAGGGTTGAAGACGAGTCCGATGCGGAAATCATCAAAGTCGTGCTCTTCAAACGTGCAGGCAGTACGGATTCGCCCGAAAAGTGGATAGGGGTTATGGTACTTGGAGAGAAACACGTTGACGAGGATAAGGTTAAAGAATTCATCAATAAAGAATGCAACAAATCTGGAATTGACCACGGTATTTCGATTGAGCTTGTTGGGGATGAGGAACTGAAAAAGGAGAAGTTGAGGCAAGGAGGAGTATCTCCTCTTTATCTCGCTGAGAAAAACATGACGATACTCATTGACAATGAGCTCTGCAAAAAAGACAAAGTTATAGCATCGTACGGTTCCCCGTACGTAGGAATGAAATTTTCCCCTAAGGAATTTGTAGAAAAATCTAAACCTGTGGTTAAGGAAATACAAGTAGGTGATTTTGCAAGATAAATATCCTAAATTTTTCTTTATTTATCCTTTTTGCGTGTTTTTAAATGAACAAAAAATAAAATTAATTGTGAGGATTTCCAAAAACTTCACCGAAATCCTTTTTCATGACCTCATGATCAAAGATCATGAATCTTATTCAGTCCAATTTCCCTGAATGGTAAAAGGAGATAGAGTAGCTTGGAGATCCCTTAACAGGAATATCAGATCGCATTGATTTTGAAAGAATAAGACCGATCCTCTCAGATCTCTATGAAAATGATACGATAAGGGCGGAAGACCCAATTATGATCCTTTGTTTATGATTAAAATTCTTCTGCTTCAGCAGTGGTACAATCTTTCAGATCCACAGGTGGAAAGAGAGATCAGGGACCGCATATCCTTCATGAATTTCTTAGGATATCATGAGAAGCTTCCGGATCGGAATACAATATGGTACTTCAGTGAGAGATTATCAAAGACAGGAAAGGATCGCATGGTATTCAATGAAATAAGGGATCAGATCATGGCCAGACACATCAGTATAAAGAAGGGAACAATGCAGGATGCATCTTTCATTGAATCGGATATTGGAGAATACGGGAAACAGAGAGGTGAGGATGCAAAAACTCGACGATCAAGGGATGGTACATCTGCAACCAAGAACGGTAAGAAGCATTTCGGATACAAAGCACACACTCTCGTGAACGAAATGAAAATAATAGAGAAATTATCAGTAACACCGGCAAATGTTCATGATTCGAAGATAGATCTGAGTATTCCTGGAATTGTATGCTACAGAGACAAGGGATATTTTGGATCTGAATGCAAGGGCATTAATGGAACCATGGATCGTGCTGGAAGGGATCACAAACTTCCTATTAAGAGTGTAAGGAGAAATCTCAGGATATCCAGAATCAGATCAGCGGTGGAACATCCCTATGCATTCTTCAAAAATATGTTCCACTTCTTTCATGTAATGGTTACAACAGTCCAGAGAGTAAGAGTAAAGACATACTTCACAGCCATGTGTTATAATCTTGTCGGGGCAAGATTCCTTGACAGGATAGTGTAAGCCATCAAAATTTAGAAGAAATGGGAAAGAAATTATTGGAAATTTGACCATTTTACCAATATTTCCATGTTATTTTCCAGACCTTCAACCGTTACTAAGAGTTAAGACTCCGAAATGGATGGTTTTGGGAAATCCCCTTGTGTTTATCTGAACTCTGGGCCCAGCTTATCGAGCATGTCGCTGTTTGATTCGAAATATTCCCTTACTGGTTTGAGCTTTCTGATCAGGTATGAAGATACGTACTCTTTTACGTCCTTGGGGTGAACACTTCCTTCCGTATAGAGTCTGTCCATTTCTTCCGGGCTCTTTATTTCAATCGTTCCGCCGAACTTTTCTTCCCTGTCTATCTTTATTGTTCCTTCGTTTGGTAGGACGTATAGGTCGATCAGAGATACGATTGGATTTCCTTCGAGGCTCTTTTCCGGACAGTACGCCGAATTTATCAGTTTCCTTATCGTTTCTTCCGAAGCCGTAACCGGTATTTTTGTACCGGATATAGAAGAGGACATTTTCACTCCCGGACCTTTGAGTGAAGGCAGCAGTGGCATCATCAGTTCCATCCTTCTTCTGTAGCCTATCTTCGGCAGGTATTCTCTTGCATACATCATGATGTGCCTCTGGTCCAGCCCGCCGACCTGTATGTCGACGTTCAGGTATTCTTCATCCAGCGCCTGCATTATCGGGTATATCACCTCAGATACCTTCGGGTCGGACATCCTCGTGACCTCGGACGCCGCATGCAACCCCTCTTTAACCTTCGTGATCGTAGCTAACTTGAATATATCCATCTCGTATTCTCTTGTAAGCTGAAAATCCCGCCCCCTTACGAATTCGGGCATTTTCTCCCACCCGACTGCGAGTTCTATCGCTTTTTTCGTGTATTCGAGCCTGATATCGAGGTCTTCCCATTTCGCTTTCAGGTCGTCCAAGGCGGCATGAATATCGGCGAGCAGGATGATAACGTGTATATCTGCCTTCTGCAGGTCCTTGAGCTTGGACAACGATACCAGGTGTCCGATATGCAGGGGTCCCGTTATCGCCCTTCCGAGATACGCCCTCAGATTCCTTCTATCGAGCGCTTCTTTCAATTCTTCTTTGGTAAAGAATTCTTTCGTGTTCCTTAGAATTAATTCCTCTTTTTCTTCACGCATTAACATTTATAGCTCACCGTAATATTTAAGGTTTTTTTTTGCAAGAGGTATCGGGATCATATTCTCACCCTCGAAGAAGAGCGGCAATCCGTTAAAAGTATGGAGGATGAGTCTCCGTTCGTGTATTTTGAAAAGCAATGCCACCTCATAGAAATGGTCATAGAAAAGGTCGCACATTAATACATCTGGTTCTAAAACAGCTACACCATGTGTATGCATCAGTTTGCCAACATGAAAATCGAAATATACCGTATTTGATTTTCTGGAGTCACTGCTTTTTATGTATTCTGCCTTGTATTTTTCCCAAAAACCCCAGTTATACCTTGCTCGTTTATTTGCAAGGTAGCGGAGAGCCGTTTCGTATTCCCACCGTTTCACCTTTTCCTTCCCTTCTTTACTCGAATAAAGTTTAACTGCTTCTTCGAATGAATCCGTAGGGTAAGAATAATGGAATACTTTAAACACATTTTTTATATTTTTACTGTTCAGTCCCGATGGATTATTTTTTGATTTCTCAAGCTCTTTATTCGACAAATCTTCGATGTCCTCGGGAAGGAAATCATCAAGCATTTTTATTTCCACTCTTTCAAAGCCACCCAGCTTTTCCATGATTTCCTTTGCCTGTTTTACCACGTTCAGCGATAAGTTCACGTCTGTGTGCAGAACATATCTGTCGAAAAATCCGTTTTCAGCCAGAATTGTAATTTTAGTTTCTTTTCCTGTGAATTCCTCCAACCTTATGGCAAACGCGTTAAGTTTGTTTGCAGCGACCAAAAATGTCATGTCGGCATTCCGGTAATACGATTCGAGGTGGTTGAAGGATTTCCCAATATATAAAACGAACATGAAGTCCGGTTTATCCCTCTTGTCCAAGTTAGAAATAAAGTCCGACATATCGCCGATATACCGTACAAATTCGTCATGGTTATTCATGAAATCCCCGATGTCTTTACTGCCGTCGGTCAGTATTTCACTTACATTATCTTCAAGGATTTTTTTTTAATGTTTTCTTTGTCTTCTGATATCTCTACAATTTCCAGTGGCACATTTAATATTTCTTTGTCCAACTTATATTTTAACGAAAAGGGTTTTGGAATAAATTCATCTGCCATATTCTCACACCTCTATTGGTATTGGAAGAAGAGTGGAATATCTCTAAAGGTATGAAGAATCAGCTTCTTTCCGTTTATTTGTGAATCCTTTGCCACGTCGTAGAAACGCTCGGATATTATCTTGTCCTTTTCTTTGACCGCCACGCCGTGGAGAGGCGTCACTCTTCCAAGATGGTACTCGAAAACCACTGTATTCGGCTTCGAACTGACGGTACTTATTATGTAATCTCTCCAGTATTTTTCGTAGAAACCCCAATTATCTCTTGCGTCAAGATATGCTTTGTAGCGGAGAGTTGCTCCGCGCGCCCACTGTTTCACTTCTTCCCTCCCCTCTTCGCCTGTATAAAGTTCAACTGCCCGGTCGAAGTTTTTCGTCGGATAAGATAGATAGAACGTATCATACGTTTCTTTCAGCTTTATGTCTAGTGAATTATTCCTTAGTTTTTCAAGCTCTTTATTCGACAAATCTTCGATGTCCTCGGGAAGGAAATCATCAAGCATTTTTATTTCCACTCTTTCAAAGCCACCCAACTGTTCCATGATTTCCTTTGCTTTTTCAACCGAATCTTCTGATTTCTTTTCTTTTATCTGCAGGATATATTTATCAAAAAAATTATTTTCAGCTAAAAGCACGATTTTGGTCCCTTTTTTTGTCAGTTCTTCTACCTTTTTTGCAAAAACATTGAGCCTGTTTGCAAAAATCAGGAAGGTCATGTCGATATTGGTATCGTAAGCTTCCAGATTATTGTACGATTTCCCGACATATGCCTGTAAAAGGAATTCTATTTTTTCTCTTGCCCTCATGCTATAATTAAATTTCTCTATATCACCGGTAAATTGTGCAAATCCGTTACTTTTCATAAATTCTGCGAGGTTTTCGCTCCCATTGTTTAGTATTTCATGTGCATCATCTTCAAGGATTTTTTTGATGTTCTCTATCTTTGCTTCTCTCTTTTCAATTTTCATCGAACTCTCTGTTAAGCTCTCGTCTATCTCATATTTTAGTCGCGCAGGTTTTGGTATCAGTCTTTTTTCTGTTTGTTCGGTCTGAATAATTCCCATGCCCAGTACATCGTTAGCGTTTTCTGCGACGTAATTTGCTTTGCTGATAAGTACTGTTCTTGCACCTACTTTCTTGCCTGCTTCGATATCTTTTTCGTTGCTGCTTATGACTAAACCTTCCCTTGGGTCTACATTTAACCGTTTGAAAGCTTCCCGTACCACATCGGTTTTGGAGTGGCATCCCTTTATTTTATCGCAACTGACTATAGCGTCGGCATCAACAAGTAAGTACAGCATCATTGATTCAATTATGTCAGGGAGCAGGTCGTTGCCCATCGCTGTGGCTATGGCCAGTTTTATTCCTTGTTCCTTCATTGTGCTCAGAGCGTTTATCACTTTAGGAAAGAAATTTATATTGGAGATGTTTGCTTTAACGTTTTCTGCCCTTTTTTTAGATAATTCATCAATAGTCTTTTGGTCTGCGTTGCAAATAAAGGTCCTGACTAAATCTTTTGATGAGAGGGAATTTCTTACTGCCCGTTCAACGGCATCCTTGTCTACATCTGGCACTTTGTCCTTTATTGCTTTGTACCACGCATCAATAATCGTCGGTACGGAATCGATCAGTGTTCCATCCAAGTCGAAAACTATCCCTTTTATACTATTATTATCATTCATAGTTAAATTAACATTTTTCTAATATTTAAGTGTGTTGCATAATTAATAGGCCTCGGTCATACTTCTCATAATATTATAATAATGGACCTTCATTGCAATCTCCTGAGCTATGTATTCAGGTCTCCTTGCCTTAATGATTTCACCCATAACCCTCTTGAGACCTGAGAAATATATTTCCACAATCCATCTCCTGCCA
>Ga0080003_1001501_pt1 | contig 12176 bp, 8 predicted proteins | sample JossMetagenome_FD_69206 | JGI IMG/M metagenome (GOLD analysis project Ga0080003, IMG submission 69206) | Hot spring microbial communities from Joseph's Coat, Yellowstone National Park, USA - JC2_E (SPADES assembly) (version 2) | ecosystem: Environmental > Aquatic > Thermal springs > Hot (42-90C)... | reverse complement strand
GCTATTCTCTGGATTATATAGCAAAGGTATATGATGAATCAATACTTGTTACCACACCAGAGTTTCCTGCTGTAGCTAGCATAATAAGGCTAGCCCACTCTTTTGATAAAATCCATTTGAATCACCACCTTGTGATAAACAAACTTGGCAGGCATAAGTATGAGATACACCCAAGAGAAATAGAGGAAACCTATGGCGGCAAGGCAATTGGCATATTGCCAGAAGATGAGATAGTACCAGTAAGCATGGCTGAGCATATTCCCGCAGTGATGTTAAACAAGAAGGCAGGCTTCAGCAGGGCTGCAATGGAGCTTGCAGATGCTTATTCAGCAATGTCTGGTGTTGAGCCAGAAGTAACAAGACCAAACTCGTTCTGGAGAGCGCTGCTAAATCTATTCAGGCGTAGCAAATAGTGCATAATGCCAAGCAATAAAGCAAATGCCAAGCAAGCAAAGCATAAAAAGGAAACACATTTAAAAGTAAAAGTAGAAATACACTATAAGAGATTTCGGGGCAATGATTAGATGCGTATGAGAGAGCATGCAATGCAGGCCATAGCTATTTTTGCAATCCTCTTAGCTGTAGTTATGTTAAACTCGCTTTTGGATGCTGCATTTGCAACTTCATCTACTTCAACCACACCAACTGCTTCTTATACATATCAAGCTGCAAACAGCGTGCAGCAAAATGCAACTATAACCTTTAATGTACTGCCAAGTAACCAGGGCATAAGCTTCAACGGCGTGCTTTATTACCAAAGCAACAGCATAAGCATAGCAATTGGCAATTACCCAATAAATGCTTTGCCTGTAGGCAACTTCATATTTTCTAAATGGCAGGTAAGCAACTCAAATGCAAGCATAGCAAATACGACAGCGGCGAACACAATAGTAGCCATATCAGGCAATGCAATAATAACAGCAAACTTTAACGCATTGACCACATTCTACGAATCAGGCTTGCCAAGCAATACTGCATGGAATGTAACCTTCAACGGAAATACAAACAACGCCATATCGCCAAACAGCATTTTCTTCATTACTGCACCAGGCCAATATTCTTTCCAGGTCGCAAATCAAGTAGTTGGCAGCAATACCTTTGTGCCTTATCCTGCCAATGGCTTAGTATATGCCGGAAACAGCATAACAATTAATTTTTCAATCCTTACAACAAGCACTACCTCAACTGCATCTAAAATAGCAAGCAATACGATATTAAATAATACAAACTTGATAATAGAAGGATTACCATACGGCATTGGCTTAAACTTAACCCTGCTTTCTGGTGGGTATATAATTAATGGGACCAAAGCAACAACTAATTATAACATTCATTTTATAACAAAAAATGGTGATACAGTAATAACACTGCCAAGCAATATTAAGCCAGTTTCTGGAAATTATATTCTATTTAATAAAGCAAGCCTTATTAAAGATGTAGATTTAAGTGGTAAGGTGTGGACTTATAACAAAACAACTACGTCACCAGCTGTGATTTCTGGTAAATTAGTTTATGGACAAAACAATATACTTGCGTTTTACTCACCATTTAATTTGATTAGTTTTTACTTAAATGAAACTAAACAGCTTGAAGCAATGGGTGTATCAACCAACAGTAGCATTATAACTTCTCTTAATAATCTTTTAGCAAATAGCACTATAAACTTGAACATAAGTAATATTTTATCTGCAAATCAAATAATAAATATTATATCTACAAACACTTTAGGAACTAGTAGAATTTCCAATACTGGCTTACATACCAACTTAATTGTTCATAATGTTCATGGGTATATCAGGTTATCAAGAAATATTTTCGGCACTAGCTTACAAACCAGCTTAATTGCCTACAGAAATATTACAAAGGATATACCATATGGGCATATCAAATTATCAGGAAATTACTTGTCTGCGAACAAAGCGGTTAGTTTCCCTGTTTTTAATAGTAGCCAGAGAACTCTCTATATTATCAAAGCAACCGTGATAAAAGCATCACCACAGCTCTGCGTTGATACAAATCTTGGTGATGTCTGCACTACAACAAACCAAACAACACCAGTTCCTCTTGGAGTGCCAGTAATAAATGGTCATTTTGGATTAACACAAAACAATTGGTATCCTTTAAATGTGTCTTTTAAGTCTTCACTGCTTGCTAATAACACCGCTTCTTGGAATGTAACTATAAAAGATCTATCAAACGGCACTGTCTTATTTAATCAGATAATTAATAGCAAAAATATCAATATAACCAAAAACTATAAGATCCCAGTAACGCAACAGGTAGAAATGGTAATAAAAACAAGTGGCAATTCAAACTACACGTCGCTAATTGAAGACCCTGTAACTGCTCCTACTAATATTCAAGCTTATATTCCTATCACATTATCATATAATGGTTTAGCTACTTATCCAAATCCATTTCAGCAGATAATAACTGTAAATGCCTTGAACTACACATCTTACATAGCTTATAACAATAACTTCGCTAACTTTGAATATTTCTATGCAAACGGCACGATAATCCCAGCTTGGATAGAAAGCAACAGTTCGAATATAATCACAACATGGGTTAAGCTAAGCAACACAATATTTCCAAACACAGGCTCGAGCTCTGCTACTAATACAATTTATCTTGGCTTCGCAAGCAAAACCACAAATCTTCTAAGCAGTAGTGGCACAACAGGCATAGGCGAAGCTCCTCAATTATCAAGCACATATGCACAGTATGATGATGGGGCAAGCGTGTTTAGTTTATATTTTAATGGTAATACTCCATTATCAGATTTTAATTTTGAAGGAAACACCGGCACACAAGCAAGTGTAACAGGACCAACGGGAACTAAAATAAATGTAATAAGCATAACTGGTTACGCAAGCAATTTCGGATTTGTATATACCGCAAAATCATTAACTAACCAGCCTATAATCGCTGAAAGTTCATCACAACAAGCAGGAAATCAAGCAGGAGGTACAGGCGCAGATAATGGTCAAGTTAGTATAGTGAGTGGAACATCTACATCTGGTTTGGATGCAATAAGCGTGGATATGGGTTGGGCCTCATCTTATTTCACAAATGATTATTATTCTGGAGGCAGTCAAACTACAGACGTGAATCAACAAGGGACAGCCAATACAAACTGGCATTATGCCTCTGTAACTTATTTTGGTTCCTCAGCTTCTTCATGGTCTGGTTATATTGCTCCTCAACTTTACTCCACTTCGGGCGGTTATTCTGGTACAGTTTCAAATAACCCATTGTCTTCATCTTCAACACTGTATCTGGGGCTTATAGGTTCTGTTGACTCTTCTTACTCCTGGCAAACTTACATAAACTGGATGCGAGCCCGTGCCTACCCACCTAACGGCGTTATGCCAAGCGTAAGCTTTACTTCTGTCCAAACAGCACCAGGATATCCACTCTTAACAATAACTTCAAATTCAATAACTTATGGTGGCACTTCAACTATAACTGCTTCAGGAAACCCAAATACTGACACGATAGAACTTTTTATGAATGGCAATTTGATTGGTGGTCCCTCAACCGGCACTATAACATATGTATTTAACAGTCTGCAGTATGGAGCAGGGAGCTATACTTTTAATGCTTTTGATGAAAATTCTCTGAAGAGCAACATTGGCACATTAATAGTCAACAAAGCAACACCAATAATATCGCTACCCCATTTCCCACAGCCTTTCATCTATAATGGAAGTTCTGCGACTATAACAGCAAGCCTGTCTTCGTACAATAACCAACTTGCAGGCAATATATACATAAACAACACATTCCTTAAATCCTTTACAACTAGCACTTCCTTTACAGAGACAAATCCAAATAATTACACGGTTGTTGCAAACACGATCGGCAATGCAAACTATACTGCTGCATCTGTAAGCAATACTCTTATCATATGCCCGCAAGTTTCACCTTTGCCTTCAAACATAGTCGCATATTCGTGCATAATACTTAACAACAACCAAAAAACTGCAACTCCAAATCCTTTCCAGCAAATTGTCAACGTATCAGAAGCCAATTTTTCAAACTATATAGCATATAACAATAACTTTGCTAATTTTGAGTTCTTCTACCAAAACGGAACTATAATCCCAGCCTGGATAGAAAGCAACAGCTCTGGAACCTTGCATGTTTGGCTCAAAATAAAAGGTATACCTGCTTCAAAACATATATTGGTATACCTTGGCTTCGCAAGCAAAACCACAAATCTTCTAAGCAGTAGTGGCACAACAGGCATAGGCGAAGCTCCTCAATTATCAAGCACATATGCACAGTATGATGATGGGGCAAGCGTGTTTAGTTTATATTTTAATGGTAATACTCCATTATCAGATTTTAATTTTGAAGGAAACACCGGCACACAAGCAAGTGTAACAGGACCAACGGGAACTAAAATAAATGTAATAAGCATAACTGGTTACGCAAGCAATTTCGGATTTGTATATACCGCAAAATCATTAACTAACCAGCCTATAATCGCTGAAAGTTCATCACAACAAGCAGGAAATCAAGCAGGAGGCACAGGCGCAGATAATGGTCAAGTTAGTATAGTGAGTGGAACATCTACATCTGGTTTGAATGCAATAAGCGTGGATATGGGTTGGGCCTCATCTTATTTCACAAATGATTATTTTTCTAATGGTGCTCAAACTACAGACGTAAATCAACAAGGAACAGCCAATACAAACTGGCATTATGCCTCTGTAACTTATTTTGGTTCCTCAGCTTCTTCATGGTCTGGTTATATTGCTCCTCAACTTTACTCCACTTCGGGCGGTTATTCTGGCACCGTTTCAAATAACCCATTGTCTTCATCATCAACGTTGTATTTAGGGCTTATAGGTAGCGTTGACTCTTCTTACTACTGGCAGACTTATATAAACTGGATGCGAGCCCGTGCCTACCCGCCTAACGGCGTAATGCCAAGCGTCAGCTTTAGCTCTGTCCAAACAGCACCAGGATATCCACTCTTAACAATAACTCCAAATTCAATAACTTATGGTGGCACTTCAAATATAACTGCTTCAGTAAACCCAAATACTGACACGATAGAACTTTTTATGAATGGCAATTTGATTGGTGGTCCCTCAACTGGCACTATAAAATATACATTTAATAGTTTGCAGTATGGGGCAGGAAGCTATACTTTTAATGCTTTTGATGAAAATTCTCTGAAGAGCAACATTGGCACATTAATAGTCAATAAAGCAGCGCCAATAATATCGCTACCCAATTTCCCACAGCCTTTCATCTATAATGGAAGTTCTGCGACTATAACAGCAAGTCTATCTTCGTACAATAACCAACTTGCAGGCAATATATACATAAACAACACATTCCTTAAATCCTTTACAACCAGCACTTCCTTTACAGAGACAAATCCAAATAATTACACAGTTGTTGCAAACACGATCGGCAATGCAAACTACACTGCAGTATCTGTAAGCAATACTCTTATTATATGCCCGCAAGTCTCACCTTTGCCTTCAAACATAGTCGCATATTCGTGCATGATACTTAACAACAGCCAAACAACTGCAACTCCAAATCCTTTCCAGCAAATTGTCAACATATCAGAAGCCAATTTTTCAGATTACATCGCATATAACAATAACTTTGCTAATTTTGAGTTCTTCTACCAAAACGGAACTATAATCCCAGCTTGGATAGAAAGCAACAGCTCTGGAACCTTGCATGTTTGGCTCAAAATAAAAGGGATACCTGCTTCAAAACATATACTAGCATATTTGGGATTTGCAAGCAACACAATCAACTTGCTAAGTTCAAGCGGAACAAGTGGCATAGGCGAGGCACCACAGCTAAGCTCTACCTATGGTGAATACGATGATGGAGCAAGCGTGTTTACGCAGTATGGGGGTAAATCTTGGAGCAGTTTCACATTTTTAGGCGGGACTTGGACTACTGCTAATGGTTATCTACAGCAAACAGCAACTTCTACATCAGGTTATACCGGCGGTGGTCCTGCCGCTCTGATTGAAAGCACAAGTTATCCAAATAATGGTTATTATATTTTAGGTATGGCATTTAATTATACTACAGAAGCAGATGCAAGAGTAGGAATAATTGCAGTTGCTACACCAACGACAACACCGGACGTTATGGGTTATAGGTTTATAGGTCAGCAAGACAGTAATGGGGCAGGTTTTATTAGTTTTCTCAATGATCTTATAGCTTGGGTTGTTAATAATGCGTATCAAGGTGCGGTTTCAACTGCATATACTATGATAGTTACAAATGCAGGTGGAACTTGGAGTGGTAATTTATATTCAGGTTATGGCACTGAAATATCATCACCATTAACTTCACTTTCTGCTACAGCATATACCAATGCAAATTATGAAGGTGCAACAAGCGGATATGTTGGAATAAGTGCTGCATATTATACTGGTTCGCAAACAATACCAAACCCAATAAATGTAATGTGGTTTTATATGCGAGCCTACCCGCCTAACGGCGTAATGCCAAGCGTAAGTTTCACAAAGACCCTGCATGTAAATATATGTACAATTACACTTGGCACATCAGCAATAAATTTTGGCACAATAAATGCTGGTTCTAACATAGCAACAAGCAATGCGATAACTGACACAAACTCTGGAAATGCAAACGCTTACATGTTCGTATATGGCGGCAACTGGATAGGTCCTGCGCAGTTTGGCGTGAGCAACACAACATGGTCCGCAGCTGCAAATACTCCTTACTCAATTGCAACAAGGCTCTCCTCTGCACCTTCTAATACATTTATACTTGTGCCATCCGGTTCAAGCAACAGTATATACTTCGGTTTGGGTGTGCCTAGAGGTGCGCCTTCTGGTGCTTATTCGCAGACAATAACAATAGAGAACAGCTGCTGAAGGTTATACATTCTTTATTCATATCCAAACAAGTGCCTGAGCTGCATCTTGTAGCTCTTCAGCCTCTCGTGAAACTCTTTCTTGCTGATATCTATGAAGTCCTCAACTTGCACTCCTTTGTCAAGGTATTCAAGAAGTACGTCTATGCTTCTTCTCTCAGGCACTTTGTATGCATCTATATAGGCCTTGAATTTCTTAAGGTCTATATCACCATAGAGCATGAGGCCTAGAACATCAAGCATATACTTCCTTATCTTCTGCTCATCAGCTCTGAAATACTCCCATAGCTTGAGAAGGAGCAGAAGCTCCTTATTCGCCACCTTTATGCCCTCAATTGTATTATACTCCTTCAATATTGTGCTTACAGGAACTGGTAGATCCTTGTCTGAAAAATTCTCAATGAACAGGTCAACATATACGCCATTTACAACAGAGTACTTCGCCTTTATGCCTTTATAGTCATTCATGCCATACTTTCTGAAATATTCTAGGCTGCTGTATGCTATTGCCAAGTCAACGTCAAGGCTCATCTGCTGTCTTACATACATGTAAACGGCCCAGCCGCCTATGAGTACGAAGTCGATAGAGCCGGCTAACGTGTTAAGCAGCTCCCTGCTCTTTTTCGTTTGTTCTTCATTCCAAAACTGCACTGGCATATTTCTCATCTATCCTAGGTTTGAGCCTCTTCAAAAATTCATAAGCATACCACTCCTTTGTGTTCCAAAGATCAACATAAAGCTGCGGCATAGATACAGACGAATGCTCAAGCGAGCCATCTTCGATCTTTTCAGCAAGTATATAGTCGGGGTTCAATACTATAAGATTGCAGTAATCGGATTTTTCTGTCAGAGTGCTTTGCGGAAACCTTTTCTTTATCTCGTTGATGCTTATTGCAGTTGCATACACGTATACCTCGCTGTAGCTTGATGCATCATTGCCGAAAAGCTTTACATAACCTGAATAATTTGTGTAAGCTATGCCTGAAGGCATTTTGCCTTCTATCTCCTCTGCGCCTTGCACTTTTACGTAAGTCTTGTAGATAACATCTTTGTATAGCTCCCTAGATACGGCCCATACTGCAAGCAGCTTGTCAAGGTCGTTCAGGGTAAAGTACCTTCTATGCATTTCCACAGCTCCGATCCTTTTTAGCGGGGCAACTGCATTGCTTACAGTGTCTGGGGCTATACGCATCTCACGTGCTATGCTGCGCACATTGAATTTCTTTTTTCTATCCTTCAGCACTTCCTCAGCTATATACCTGTATACAACCCCTTTCTTATTCATATTATCGTCCGATTTCATTTTTACTTAATTTATATATCGTTCTATTATTATCTTACATATTGTCCGATTTAATATTTAGATATTATTTATATAGTACTATATATAGCGGACAATATAAAAATATTAGCTTTTGAATTCCGATAACGCAGGCGGGCTTTTGAAGCAAAGCATTATGCAAAAATTAGATCAGACCAGCGCCTTCAAAATATTCAACGACATTCTTCTTAGCTGTAGCATAGCTTATGAAGTCATTCTTTGGGAGAAGCCTCTCCAGCTCTTTGTCCCATATCCCTGCAGTCTTATTAATTCTCGATGCGAACCTTTCGGATGTAAATGCGTGCCTGTACCACTTCATTTTTCTATCTATAAGGCTCACATTAAGTTCCGCACCATTTAACACTAGAAAGTATATATCATACAGATCCCTCGCCTTGAGATTGCGCCTATACAGCAATGCAACGACCTTTTCTGCAAGTATCTCTTTTTCACTCATTACAATAGCAACATACGGTGCCAGATCCTTATATATAGGGTTCTTCCTAAAAACCACTGCCTTCTCAAGCACGGGCTCCTTTTTGCCTATCTCTATTTTCAAATGCTGGTATCTATCTGAGTGTTCGAACAGTGGCCCTCTTATGCTGAGCTCATATGCAAGCTTCTTCTCGGTGTCAAGTGTTCTTAGCACTTTTATCGGATCTTCTTCAGCAGATTTTTTAACCATTTTGTCGAGTTTGCCTTTTATGCTTTTAGCATAATCTTCGCCTTGCTGCAGATTTGCAGAAAAGTCAAGATCATCAGAAAACCTTGGTGAGCCGTAAAATTTTGCCAAAGCCGTGCCTCCCTTGAACACTATACTATTGCAGTAATTGAAAAGCTTGCTCAAAAACATCTCTTCAATATAATCCTTCTCCTGCTGGTAAGGCTGTTTGTATATGCTATATGTCAAAAGTTCATCATAGCTCAGCATTTCTGCACCATTTACATATTTATTAGGCTTTTAGCCTCTCTGCTGTGCCCATTCATGCTCAAAAGCTCTGCAATACCTCTTGCAACACGTTTGCTCCTGCTTTGCTTAGCATACATAACGAGCCTGCTTATGCTCAGCCTGGGTGGATTTCTAAGCATTTCTTCATCGAGGTCATTGACATCCTTGAAATAATATATGTCTACAATCGCCTTTTCAGGGTCTGCAATAAATATGTTGCCGTTTGACTCTTTGTGGTAGCCGAACATAAGCCCTTTCTTAGCATGCTTAAACACTATATCGAAGCCTTCAATATTTCTGATTATTTTGTGCCTCTTTGTTGATACAACATATATTACATGAGGTATCTGTGTAGTAAGCCCGTAATAAGCAAGCGCAGAAACCATGCTAACATAAGAAGGCTTTATGATATTTGATGCAACTTCGTATTCATTTGTCTGTGCCTTCAAGTAGTAAATGCCCCGTTGTACTTTGCCAACAGCTCCTTTTTTCACGCACCTGTACAAGAACAGCCTGGCATAGCTCCTGTTAGTGTTTAGTACTTTTATCGCATCGTTAAGCCCAAACACCACAATATGCCTGTCCAGCATGAACTGTATAAATTCATTCATTTGCATTGTATCTAAATATTATATTAGAGCTCAAATATTTATATGTATTGTTAGTTATCAAATGATAACTATCTAAGCATATATATTCCAATGCAGTGTGGGAATAAGTTTTTACAGCTTGTATACAACTGTATACAATATTGTTACATGGAGGACAGCTGCTGACAATGCAGAATACTCTTCTTTAAATAATATGTCGTAGAAAAAGATTAGTCGGCAGTTACCACTTTCACTTTCTTCGGAATCGATTTATAAATACTGTTTATGAACTTATTCTGCCTGCGGCTCCACTCCCTGTTTGGAGCTTTTTTTATATACTCAACATACAGATCGATGTATCTGAGGTTGCCCAGCAGGTTGAGCTGCTTGCTCTTCTTAAGATCCCTAAGCATTTTTGTCAAATTATACACCTAATATGATTTTCGCCTCTTTTTCTACTCTTAGGCTTTTTATAAGTGCTTTCAATTTCTTTAAGTTTATATACTTATATAAAAGCTTGTATAGATACCTTGCATCCTCATAGTCTTTGCCGCTTCCAAGATACAATTTGTATGCTATTTGCAGTTCAATTGGTGATATGTTAATATTGTTTTTTCCAAACCTCAACTCTAACCTATCATCAAGTGCCGTGTGTTCTATTTCATTCCTCGGAAGTTTCAGCTCAAAGTTGGGAAATATGGCACCTTTTTTGGCAAAGCGCACCGATGAGCCTTCTAAAATTATTTCGTATGCTTCATTGGGATCATTTCCATTAATGCAGTAATAGCCATTTGCATAAGCCTCTTTCCATATGTGGTTGAATTCTTTATTGCCCTTTATATTAGTAATTATGTCGATGTCTTCTGTGGTACGTGGCCTACCGAAAAGCAGTGCAATGTAACCACTTACTATAACGTAATCGCAGCTTAAAAGTTTGACAAAACTTATTACCTCTCTGTCTAACGCATTAAGCTCTTTGCCATGCATCTCTATGATTCTTCCTGCAACCTTTATCTCCACAATACCTTCCCACTATTAAGCTATTTAAGTCTTCCGCAATGCTCACTCAGAAACATACAACGCATTGCATAATAATAGGGATTAGCTGCTGAAGGCTTATATAGGATTAGCATATCCAGATAAGCATCTAAGCCGATTCTGATGCTTATTTATTGGGCGAGCTCTTCAGGATCCTTGCTGCACATTTACATAATGAGGCAGGCACAAAGTACGGCTTCTCATAAATGCGGTCTTCTCATTAGAATGGCTGATCTTTTCTTGTGTGTTTTCCTTGCATGATTTCTATAAATGTTCATAATAGTGGAAGTTTTATTTTTTTTGCGATTTAATAATATTTATAAATATTTGCTCTCAAATTATAACAAGGCGATTAAGATGAAGAAGGAATTGTCACAGTTCGCAATAGGCTTGGCTATTTTCGGCATTGCAGCAGCATTTCTTAGCATTCAGTTTGGCGTACTTGACCTTTGGGCAACAAGCGGTCCTGCAAACGTTGTTGCAAATGTCGTAGTGGGAAATGTTATATACATATCAATCAGCCCAAATACTTTGAATTTTGGAAATTTAAACCCTAACAGTATTAACTATTTCCCAAATAACAACATAATAAGTACCAACATAATAGATGCAGACAATGGAGGCAATTTGGCTGCTAACATATTAATTTCAGGAGGCAACTGGAATTATGGAGCCTATTCATTCGGTGTGTCAAACACCTTCTGGAGTGCAACTTCTCCTGGCACAGTAAATACACCATTGACTAATACGCTGACAGATACAACAATATTGATACCGCAGCCTAATATAATTAACCCAAATACGCAAAACACAGTTTACTTTGTAGAGGTTAACATTCCTGCTGGCACTCCACCTGGCAACTATCTGCAGTATGTGACATTTGAAAATGAAAATCAGGCAGCTTCAGTTAAATCTGTGCCAATTAATGCAATATTCTCAGCAAATGTGCAGGGTGTGTGCTATATCTCATTGAACACCCTCACAATAAACTTTGGAACAGTTGTTGCATCAGCAAATGTACCTACTCAATTTGGAGTGACAGACTCTGACAATGGAGGCAATGTTGCTGCCAACATGCTTGTATATGGTGGCAACTGGGTTGGCCCAGCAACATTCGGCGTTGGAAATACACTATGGAACCCTACAAGCTCAAATAGCTATACAGGCACTCCACTTACACTGAACGCAGTAGATACAGGCATAGTTATTCCAGCACCAACACAAAGCTCACCATCAACAAGTAACAACATATACTTCGGCCTTGGCGTGCCTGGCGGTGCGCCATCAGGAACTTATACGCAGAACATAATCATAGAGAACAGCTGCTGAATAAAGTGTGTAAATGCAACAAACACCAAGGATTGTTTACTTTATTTTGTTTGCCTCTTT
>Ga0080003_1001499_pt1 | contig 12182 bp, 13 predicted proteins | sample JossMetagenome_FD_69206 | JGI IMG/M metagenome (GOLD analysis project Ga0080003, IMG submission 69206) | Hot spring microbial communities from Joseph's Coat, Yellowstone National Park, USA - JC2_E (SPADES assembly) (version 2) | ecosystem: Environmental > Aquatic > Thermal springs > Hot (42-90C)... | reverse complement strand
GACATTATTATAACTTCTCCAATCCCAGTTGCAGCTACAGCTATCTTTTTATTAGCATAAAAGCCTGCTCCAAAAATTGGGCTATCACCAACCCTACCTGGCAGTTTTAAGCTCACTCCTCCTGTGCTTACCCCGGAAGAAAGACAATTATCTTTGTCTATAGCAACAGCACCAACAGTATCATAACCAATTTGCTTAGCAGCTTTAATCCTTTCTATAATAAATCTATCCTCGGCCTTTTCTTTTAATTTTTTCCATAAATCCTTTGATCTTTTTGAAGGACCTGGATGCTTTTCCATATTAATTTTTTTAGCTAATTCGTCAGCATATTGACCCGCTAAAATTAGATGAGGGGTGTTTTCCAAAACAAACCTAGCCAATTTTATAGGGTTCTTTGGATAAGAAACTGCAGCAACAGCTCCTGATTTCATTGAATCTCCATTAATTAATCCCGCATCCATTGTTATATTTCCTAAAAAATCAAGAGTACTACCTAATCCTGCATTTAATAAATTTGAATTTTCCATAACCTCTATAGAACTTGTCACGATATCTAAGCAGTTTCCACTCTTATATTCTTCATAACCAGCATTTAACGAATCCTTAATTATACTTATTATCTGATTAATATCATCTATATTTTTCCATGTACCGGCCCCAGTATGTATTGCTAATATAGGTCTTTCTTCCAATTAGCTCACCTATCTTCGTTAAAATTATTAATAGTATTAAATTAAAAATTTTACAACTTTTTGATTTATTATATTAATTATTTGATAAAGCGAACGACAAGCCCCTTCTAGGGACGGGGTAAAGTTTTTTAAGTTTAAAAACTTAAAAATTGAGACAGTTGCTAAAGGGGTATGCATCATTGAAACATGAGTATGCATCTACCCCAACTAACAAGTGTAATAAAATATGGTTCCAAGCAATCAACCCTTAAAACATGAGGAGCGGGAGCTGATTTCTCCTGATCGGCTTGGGGGATAATAGAGTATCATGCATAAAAGGGGTGTAACCCTTGAGACCTCAGGGAATTCCCGCCCTTCAGGGCGGGAGGAGGTCAGTCCAATTCTCTTATCAAATCTTCAATTCTGTTTCTAAGCATAACCAATCTATTTTTTTCTACTTTAATGTTTTTCTTATCTTCTTTAATTAAGCTCTCAAAAAAACTAAGAAAATCATCGATCCTATCAATGATGTAATTAGGATCTGGTGAATAATAAAATGCAGTTAAAGTAACTTTTGCAAATTCCTTACCTTCGTTTGTTAGTTCATATTTTCCATCTTGGTTTTTAAATACAATACCCTCATCAATAAGTTCATTAACTATTGGATAAAGACTTCCAGGAGAAGGCCTCCATACTCCATTAGTAACTAATTCTATTTCATTCATAAGCTCTACTCCATTAAGGGGCTTTTTATAAAGCAATGATATTATCATTGGTCTCAACCACCCTCTATGCCTCCAAGCTCTTGCCCACCCAGGCTGATATCTTCTTCTCCATTCCCAAAATGACATAATTTTCACATCTTTTTGTTAATCTCTATTAATGAATAAATAAATTAATTCTTTTAAATTTTACTGATAATTTCTTGGATTCTGCTTTTGAGAGCTTTGGAAAAATCTTCATTGTTTACTATAATGCTTACAACTTCGTAGGTTGGGCTTGGAAGCCCTATTATAACTGTATTGCATCCAACAAATAAGTCCATAAATACAGTTTGGCTTTTCATTATTCTAAATCCATGTTTTTCAGACTCTTCAATGTATTTTTGTTCAATTTTAGTATCATATGGTATCAATAAAGTTGCTCCGCTTTTTGTTGTGGAAATTATTTCATAAAGTAAAGGCCATAAATCAACAAGTTTATCAAGCACTTTGTATACCATAAAGAATAAATTTTCGTTACAATTTTTTACAATAGTTATTGTATTACCAATAGTTTCTTTAACACCGTAGATTATTTTAACTTCATCAAACACTTTTGTTTTTGTTATGTTAGACAATGCCTTACCTAAGCTTTCTAGTTCTCTCGCTTTTATGCTGGCATCTACAATTATATTTTGTGCTATGATTTGGAAAGATGATGCTGGATCTACAATTTCATAATAATTTTCCCCCACAGCAGTTATTAAACCTTTTTTCTGTAAATTTTTAAGAATGTCATAAATTCTTTGGACAGGTATATTAGAGTTTTTGGCTATATCGACAGGCTTTGCTTTACCAAGTTTAATTAATGTAATATAAGCATTAGTTTCATATTTGTTAAGCTTCAAACTATCCTTGATCTTTTTTATTATTTCTGTTAGATCTTCGTTCATAATATATCCCATATAAAATATTATAAATTAAATTAAAAAGCGTTAATAACGATAATTATGAATTCTAATTATGGACCCGTAGCTCAGCCAGGATAGAGCGCTGGCCTTCGGAGCCGGAGATCCGGGGTTCAAATCCCCGCGGGTCCGTTATTCTTAACAAATATTAAAGCTCTATTCTAGAGAGCAAGGTAGGGTCAAACAATTATGATTTTGTTGTTATATCAATTTATCTGACCTCCTCCCCGCCCTGAAGGGCGAGTTCCCTGAGGTCTCAAGGGTTACACCCCTTTTATGCTACTCTATTATCCCCCAAGCCGATCAGAAGAAATCAGCTCCAACTCCTCATGTTTTAAGGGTTGATTGCTTGGAACCTTATTTTATTACACTTGTTAGTTGGGGTAGATGCATTCATGTTTCAATGATGCATACCCCTTTAGCAACTGTCTCAATTTTTAAGTTTAAAAACTTAAAAAACTTTACCCCGCCCCTAGAAGGGGTTTGTCGTTCGCTTTATCAATAATATCTCAACTTAAGAATTATTTATATTAACCTTAAAAGGTATAACTATTTTTTAAATCTATCCTTTATAAAATTATTTTTAAATATTTAAAAATTAATTACTTATATTCTATTGGAATAATATGATGCTGGAAAACCCTGATAATCTTGCACAAAGTTTTGTTGAGCAAACAACCTGTTATATTCTCTCTTTACATCATCATTCACTAGGTGCAAATAAAGCTGTGTAACCTTGATGTCACTATGTCCTAGCAATCTTTGTAATGCAGGTAAACTCATACCTCTTCTTAAGGCTTCTGTTGCAAATGTATGTCTCAATACATGAGGTCTAACTTTCTTTGGATCAATACCAGCCCTTGCAGCAAGACTTTTTAACCTTTTATATACGGCTTGATATGTTAAATCGATTACATTTTTTCTCTTATCTCTGTATAAGGAATACGCCTGTAATAAGGCCTGCCTACTTAAGGGACCTATGAAAACTATTCTTTCTTTATTGTATTTACCTTGCACTCTTATTTGCCCAGTATTAAAATTAACATCATCCCATGTCAAATTCAAGAGCTCTCTTACTCTTAGTCCTGTCTCCGACATCACTGATATTATTAAGAGATCGTCCAGATCCCTAATAGATGAAACAAGTCTTGTTATTTCATCCCAGCTCAAGGCGTTGCTAAAGCTTTGCCTTTTATTAGACATTATTGGTAAATTATCATTTATGCCCAGCCAATTAATAAACCTTCTTACGAATATGGAATAATAATGGATTGTAGTTTCATAATTCTTATTAATTTTCTTTGACATGCTTCTCTTTAAGTTAGAAAGCCAGTCTAAATATAATTCAGAACTAATATCGCTAATTTTTTTATCGCTGCCAACGTAATTAATGAAATTTTTTATTGCTACCTTATAAGATTTTATTGTAAGATGAGAAGCACCAGATACTTCAAGCTCTTGCAAAAAGAGATTTAATGCGTCACTAATATTAGTTATGTTTATTTTTACTCTGGGTATATTTATTTTTGACAATCTGTTCCCCCTTAATACTATAGTGTTTTAAAATTCTAAAGAGAAATGCCTAGTAATACTTAATTGTTTCACTGTTATCTAAAAATTTACCCCCTCCCCTAAATTATATAATGCAATTAAAACCTTACTTATTACAACATGAAAAATATAAATTGTGATTAAAATGAATAGTTTACTAAGATGCCCTTACTGTAAATCATATAGGTTAGCATGGAGTGATGAAACAGGTTATTTAGTCTGCCAGAATTGTGGAGCTGTTATACAAGCTCTAATTGATGACAATAGTCAAAATTTTTACGAAAAAAATAAAATAGAAGTCAAAAAAAGAAAACAAGAAATTTTATATTATAATGATGATCATAGCATAGCTCTAGAAGAAAAAATTAACAAAGCAATAAAAAGAGGAAAAATTATTAAAACAGATTATCATGGCAAATCAATTATATCATCTATTATTGATGAAAAATTAGAGAAAATTAACAATAACAAGGATTTTAAGATCTCTTATCAAATTCTAAATGATTTTCCTATACTTAAATCCAGAACAAAAAGAAATAGGTACGCAATTGCACTTTATGCTTTATATAGATCTTATGGCTACTCTAAAGAAAATTCAATTTTACTAACATCAAAAGAATTAAAAATATCCAAAACCACTTTAAAAAATATAATACATAAGCATAAGGATCTTATAAACAAATATGAAATTGAAGTAAAGAAAAAATTTTTTAATAAATTGCAATTTAAACTTAATAAGCTAAAATAAAACCTAATAATGAGGGAAAAATTGAAAGAAACCATTATGGATCCAGCAGAAGCTGTTAAAGAAATTCAAATACCTTTATACAACGAAATATTGGAAAAAATAAAGTCTAGGTATCAGAAAAAAGGAGGTAAGGATTACGAGAAAGAAATTAAGTCTATAGAGTTAGTATATAATGTAATAAATTCCAAAACTTTATCTGTTTTAAAATTGGAAAAATTATTAAAAAACCTACATTATTTTTATTGGGGACTCATTGAAGTAAACTACGATAAAAAGAAAATCTATGACTCAATAAAATGTATAAAAAAGTCCAGGATATTATTGAAAAAATTTTGGGTAAATTATAGAAATGAAATACTAGCTGCAAATAACCTGAAAGAAATGAAATCTATATCAAGAGAAGCGAGAGGAAGAATGATATCTTCTATTAAAAGGTGCAGTAAGTCCTTGGAATATTTGAGAAATCTTGTTATAACTATGTCTTCTTTTCAAGGGTTAGACCCATATAGGAAGACATTAATTATCGCAGGACCTCCTAACTCTGGAAAATCTACAATAGTTTCAGCAATTACAAATGCGAAAACGAAAGTTGCGCCATATCCTTTTACAACAAAAGATATTATTATAGGCCATTTTATTTTAGATAACAACCAAGTTATACAAGTAATTGATACGCCAGGTCTATTAGACAGAAATATAAATGAGATGAACGAAATAGAAAGAAAGGCTATTAGCGCATTGAAATACCTTGATGGTCTTATATTATTTTTAATAGATCCATCAAAAGAGGCTTATATTAATTTAAATAATCAAATAAATATAATTAATGACATAAAAAGTATTATAGGAAATAAAAAAATTATTTTATTTATAAATAAGATAGACTTATTAAATGAAACAGAAATTGAAAAAGTTGAAAAAACTATTAACGAGATAAAACATGAACTAGGTCTTGACACTTACTATAAAATTAGCGCATTAAATAATAAAAAAGAATTGATTAACCTAATAAAAGATATAGTTAAATCCAACCTCTTAGCTTCATAGCCCTTACAACTTTATCTACAGCTATTCCATATGCAGCCATCCTTAAATTGTGTTTTTCATGATCAAGTTTACTATCCCAGAACTTCCAAATCATATTCAAATTATTCTCCATCTTTTGTATTAATCTATTCTTTGCTTCATCTTCAGTTATCCATCCTCCCATTCTATTATTTACCCATTCTATATGGCTCATTATTACTCCTCCACTATTAGCTAATGTATCTGGAACTATTACAACCCCTTTCTTTGTTAGATATTCTTCTGCCTCTGGAGATGTTGGTCCATTAGCCCCTTCAACTATTAGTTTTGCCTTGACCCTTGGTGCATTTTCTTCTGTTATTACATTTTCTATTGCTGCAGGTACCAATATGTCAACATTAAGTTCTAATAATTCTTGATTGCTGATCTTTTTCTCATAGTTTGGATAATCAACTACAAACATGCTCTTCTTTTTATCTAATACAGCTTTAATTTCATCGGCATCAAATCCTTTACTACTATAGATACCTCCTTTCACATCTGATATTGCGATTACTTTAGCTCCCATTTCATTTAAAAACTTAGCCGTGTAGAATCCCACATTACCAAAGCCTTGAACAGCTACAGTTCTTCCTTCTATTGAACCAAAAACTTTTTTTGCTGCTTCTCTGGCAACTGTTGCAACTCCAAGGCCAGTTGAAAAGATCCTAGTTTGTAAGCCTCCTAATTCTAAAGGTTTCCCTGTTACTACACCATAAATTTGCTCATCATATCTGCTTGCATATTCATCAAGGAACCAAGCCATTGTTTGGGGATTAGTATTTACATCAGGTGCAGGAACATCTCTATCAACTCCCACAAACTTACTAATGCTAGCAAAGTATTTTCTTGATAAAGTCTCAAGCTCTCTAGGACTTAATTGGAAAGGATCGACTTGGATTCCACCTTTAGCTCCACCATATGGTATATCAGCTAATGAATTTTTCCAAGTCATCCACATTGCTAATGCCATAACTTCACTCAAATTCGTTTCTGGATGATATCTAACTCCCCCCTTGTATGGGCCTAATGCACTATTATGCTGCACCCTCCAACCAGTAAATATCTTTAAGCTTCCATTATCCATCTTAACAGGTATTTTAACTTGAACTATTCTCTCAGGGGTTGCAAGCATTTCATATATTTCTTCAGAATAACCCAAAATATCAACTGCACTTCTGAGTTGCTTCTTGGCCTCTACATAGGGATCTTTACTAATTGCCATATATATCGCCTCAATTATTATTGTGGTTCAATTGCTATTAAAATATTTATAGCATAAAATTAATAATGTGTAAATTGTGTATTGTTTGTAGAGAATTTTAATATTGGTGGGAAAAAATTAGACTCTATGGTTTTATATAAACATAGCCATTATTGACCAATTCTATTATTTTTATAATGCCTGATTCAACATTGTTTAGTCCCTCTATTAAATCTTTAGAAGATATTCCAAGTGATCTTAATGATATATTGCATACATTAAACTTAACTCCAGAGCCTATTAACTCCATTATAGTCTCATACGTATACTTATCTACATTTCCTTTTAAAAAATTAATTACCCCTCTGTCAGTAATAACAACTTCAACTCGAGATTGCTTTACAGTATCTAAAACACTATATATACTTGAAAACAAATTCTTTAAGGACTCTTGGCTGTCATTACTAATGTGCATAACCAACTTAATGCTATCCAACCAAACCCCCTCTTTTAATTAAATTTTCAGACCTTAAAAATGAATTTAATAAAATTACAAATATTAAGATTCTTTGATTAAAATTCTTAATAATACAATTTATAACATTTTAAAATAAACTTAATAATTAAATCAGAATAATATTCTAGAAAACTTAGTGATAAGCCTTGCTTTGTTCTTAGTTACATAGACCATATCCTCAATTCTGACTCCATATAATCCTGGATAGTATATTCCTGGTTCTACAGTAACTATCATGCCTGGCTCTAATATATCCTTTGAATTTGGCCTCAAATACGGTGCTTCATGAATTTCTACTCCAACCCCATGACCTAAACCATGATTAAAGTATCTAGTTATGTTTTCTCTATCAAATACTAATCTCGCTGCCTTATCTGGTTCCCATGCTTCAACACCAGGTTTTATCAAATCTATTGCGTTTGATTGTGCTTCTGCAACTATTTCTATTAATTTTTTATAATCTTTTCCTCCTTCTCCATACCACAAAGATCTTGTCATATCGCTTAAATATCCTTTCATATTAGCTCCAAAATCGATCAATACGGGTCCTGGTTTTTGTAACCTTATGTTCCCTGGATTGTAATGGGGAAGTGCCGTATTTTCATAAAACCCGACTATAGTTGGAAAAGCTTCACCCCATGCGCCTTGACTCATTAATGAAGAATAGAATACGCCTTCTACATCATTTTCAGTAGGATTACTATCCAAAATATCTAAAGCCTGCCTTAATGCCTTTTCCGATGCATCAATAGAAGCAATTATTGACTCTACCTCCCAATCATCTTTAATTTCTCTTAGCTTAGCAATATCATTACTGACATCCTGGACTTTGATTTCATCGCTTAAGTATTTTCCTATAGCATAATTTGACCACGCCAAATCAGCTGATATCTTATTTCCGCATTGTGAAGAGATATTCTTTATTGCATCTAACAAACCTCCTTCTATTAAATCTGACTTCGATATAGGAGGCTCTGTTCCTTTTTCTCCAGGTCTGTAAAAAGCCTTTAGCAAGATGTCTTTTGGTGCTCTGTTAAGCATTCTAAAATAATCAAGCGTTGATGTAAGCAAATAATCCTGGCATTTATTTGATAAAATCAAAACCTCAGTCGGATCCCTAATTCCTGTTGCATAAGTAATATTTTCCTTACCTGTCAAAATTAATGCATCTAAATTATTTTTTTCAAGTAATGTCTTTAATTTATCTCTATTTTTATCCCATCTAGACTCCAAGATTTACACCTAGACAATCCTAATTCTGTTAACCTTTTTATTTTGCCAACTATACTTTCTAATCCTTTTACTTTTACCGAATCCACACGCTGCACAATAACCTTTTGCTACATTAAAAGATCTTCTTCCGCACCTTCTGCATACAATATGAGTTTTCCCTTTATTATGCAATCCCATTGAAGGAGTTCCTTTTGTCATTATATTCACCCAGCTGGACTAACTGCTATTACATTATCTCCTCTTAAAAGAACTAACCCTAATGGTCTTGAATTCTTACCTTCTAGCTCTTCTGCTTTATCTAAAATAAGGTTTAAATGTTGATCGTAACTAGTTAGTATGCCTTTGACTTCTCTATTTCCTTTCATTTTTACCAATACGCTTGAATTTAAGTAATCTCCTATTACTTTAAACGTGTTAGACTGCAAATGCGAGTTTTCTGACATGATCTTCTCCTCCTAGCTTTTAGACACAACCAGATAATTTAAAATCTTCGTTTTTATTCTTTTAATAGGCTAATGTAAGCTATAACCTAACCCTATTCTTTCCCGAAATAGTAAAAACTTATCCCATAAAAATTTATTATCAATAAACCCTTTAATGTGATCCCATGGGAATGGTTCTTTTCTTTCTTTCAAAGCTATATTAGATAATCCTTTTTTAATTAAGCTTCTCCAATATACCTTGCTATTTCCATTAATTGAGATTTCTATTAAGTATTTTATTACATCTCTATCAGACAGCGCAATAGAACCCTGGACTATCGCTAAAAATGGATCATAGCTTGTAAAATCTTCATAATAAGAATTCTTTTTTATATAATTTATTTTTGCTCTCATTTTGTTCTCATCTTCCATAGGTAACCATTGAAGCGGAGTTCTCGGCTTTATAATTAGAGGATTAACACTCAAATGAATTTTTTTAATACCAGCCATTTTTATAGATCTTGTTAAATTAGCAATATTTTGTAAATCCTCTTCCTTTTCCCCAGGAATTGACGTTATAAAGTACAATTTTAAGTTTAGGTTATATTTTGATGCAAGCCGGGCAGTATTTATTATATTTTCATCAGAAATTTCCTTTCCTAATGCATACCTAACTCTTTCAGAATTTTCAGGTGCAATAGTCAAGGTTTGCTGACCTAAAGTAGAAAGCAGCTCTATAACTTCATTATCCAGCAATTCAGCTCTTAGTGAAGGCAAAGATATTTTCAAATTTTTGTCTTTTGCCTCTTTTAAAATAATCTTAAATTTAGGGTGAGAATTTATTGTTAAACCTATTAAAGACACCTTTTCATTATATTTTCTATTCAATTCTTCAATTTCACTTACAATCTCTTCTATTTTTCTATACCTAGTTGGCTTTGAAATATAGCTTTCCATACAAAAAACGCAGTTAAAAGGACAGCCTCTCATTACCTCAACTCCTAATGTAAATATAGTCTCTTTAGTTAGAATTCTTCTTGTAGAGGAGTTAAAATTATTTGAATAAGCTGCTCTTACTTCGTGCTTTCCTAAACTTGGTATGTACAAACCATAACTTGGCTCTATTCTTTCATTATAAAATATGTCAATTATTTTTTCCCATACGGCCTCTAGATCTCCAATTATTTCCACATCAGCAACATCGGCCATAGGCTCTGGATTAGCTGTTACAGTAGGACCGCCAATAATAATTTTTGGCTTAATTCTTTTACTTGATATAACTTCTATATTGCTTCCTATTAAAGCCTTTATTATATTAACATAATCAAGTTCATAGTGAACTGGTATTATAATATAATCAAAATCTTTCAATGGCATACCGTTTTCATAGCTCCTCATAGAAACTGGCTTGCCGGATAGACTAGGCATAAAAAATCTTTCTAAATAAATATCATCAAGTTCATTAATAAGAAAGTATAATTTATGAAAAACCAAAGATGACATAGCAACACTATATATGGAAGGATAAAATAATGCTACTTTTATCATATTTTTTCTATATTTTTTGTTAATTAATCCTTTTTCTACAGCTTCTTGCATTGCAAATTCCTGCCATAAATTTATGAACTATATTTTATTAACTAAAATGCACCATATATTTCTTCCCTAACATCAGGATCTACATAGGCACCTACATAAACTCTGTACCCCTTATAATTGAGTATTCTTGCTTCTTCCCCAAATACTCTAGATTTAATATCAGGAACCCAATAAAACTCATTGTTCTTTAATTTTATTTCTTCAAAGAATTCACATGAATCATCATCTACTGTTAATTTTCCAAGCTTAATGCAGAGACCGATAAATGGATATTGTACATGAGGTCTCCAGCTTGCACAGTTACTGCAAATATTTGACTTACTCATTTCTATCTCCTTGTCTTTTTTGCTTAGAAAAGATTTATACCTTTTTAATATTAAATCGCCTTGCAATTAAATTATTAACTAGTTACAACTGAAAGCCTCGCCCTTTAAGGCTGGGAAGTGGTCAGAGATTTCAAAGCCATTTCTCTATTAAATTTTCTTATCTGATACCATGCTATAATCATGAATATTCCAGGTATAATAAACAATATTGTTATTAGACCAATAATTATTTCTATTATACCTATAGCTAAAGCTGGACCTATAGCCTTTTCCGGTAAATTATGCGATAATGGCATATATACAAAAGGAATTCCAATTAAACCCAGAATCAAAAATATTATGCCATAGCCATATAATACATTTGAAAGAATTCCTTTAAAGTTGGCTTCTGTTAAATTTATTGATGTTGAAAACCCACTGTAGACCTTAGTTAAGTTTGTGAAGTAACTTGCAGGCAATGTCCCAATTACATAACCTGCGTATAAAATCATTAATGCAAATAGCACAGCTATTACTATAGATGCTAAAACTAATCCTTTACCTGGAACTATTTTAGTATTTGGCTCCACTAATCCTTCCCCTATTTTAATTTAAACTAAGTTATATTTATAATTGCATGAAAGTGTTACATCAAAAATTATTATAAGAGGCCAAATCTAAAGAAGAACATTACGGACCCGGGGGGATTTGAACCCCCGACCTTCGGCTCCGCAGGCCGACGCCCTAATCCTGGCTAGGCTACGGGTCCACATCCTATTTAAATCTGTAAACTACCCCGCCCTTACGGACGGAGCTTTGGGGTTTCCAGTGGACTTCACGACACACCTTCATCTCCCCTTCGGGGTGTTTACGTACCCCCGACCCATACCTCTCGTTAAGGCATGGGCTATGTTTATAGACGCGTTCAAGTCACGGTTATATATAAGTCCACACTTAGGGCATTTAAACTCTCTACCTTCCACTCGGGTAACATACCCGCACCTATGACATGTTTTGGACGTGTTCTTAGGATTGATATAGATCACTTTAATGCCATGCAACTTAGCCTTATACTCTATCATCTTCTGCAATTTCCTAAAGGGTAGGGAGTGAAACCTCCTGTTGATCTTCTTACTTCTCGTAAAGTTCTCTCTAATACCTATGAGCTTCTCCATAACTATTACTGGAGAAGGGAATT
>Ga0080003_1001497_pt1 | contig 12199 bp, 13 predicted proteins | sample JossMetagenome_FD_69206 | JGI IMG/M metagenome (GOLD analysis project Ga0080003, IMG submission 69206) | Hot spring microbial communities from Joseph's Coat, Yellowstone National Park, USA - JC2_E (SPADES assembly) (version 2) | ecosystem: Environmental > Aquatic > Thermal springs > Hot (42-90C)... | reverse complement strand
GGCGGCTTTGGCTGCCGGGCCTTTCGACTTGACGAGCGAATCGCCGAGGTCCATCCTGAGCCCGTTCACCCTCCCCTTTATCGTGGAGTAGTCCGGGACCTGCGGCCCATCCTCCACCGCGAACCCGGAGGGGAAGCGCACGAACCCCTCGGTCTGCCCCTAGGGCATGTGGAGTGGAAGAGGAGCCTGACGAACGCTAGGAGCCCTATGAAGGACTCCGGGTAGCGGTGGGAGTACGGCCCCCCGACCTTGCCCCCGTTGGCCCTCCTCAGCTCCCTCCTCCAGTCCTCACGCACCGAGGAGCCTTGAGTACTCCGGATCCGATGCCAGTATCCTCCTGACCGGGTCCACCACGCCGTTGACGACCGCCGCCAACGCCCTCTTCAGGTCCATCGGGTGGAGTTTGCCTTCCCTGAAGTCCCTCGCCAGCTCCTCGTATGATCCATAGACCACATCCCCCCCGTATTTGGTGGGCCTCTCTATCCTCAGGCCCGCGCCCTCCCTGAACGCTATGTATCTGGCGATCTCCAGGACCGGATTGCCCTCCTCAACCCCCTGGGGGCACCACGCAGCGAGCAGCTTGTGCTCGATAACATCCGGCGGATCGTGAATGAATACGGCCCCCTCCGGCTTTGACTTGCTCATCTTGCTGGAGACCCTGATGTCCATTTCATGATCCTCGTCCAGCCCATCCGACCTGGGCTCTAGGAGGCCGGAGAGGAGACGATGGTGCACAGCGATCGGTTTCCTCCATCCGAGCCTGGGGAAGACCTCCCTTGCCAACATATGCACCTTCCTCTGATCCATACCCGCATGTGCAACGTCGACGCCGAGCGCCCTAATGTCGGTGGCCTGCATGAGCGGATATATGTACTGGTCCATGTCCAAGTTCTCGCCGGCCTTCCTGCCGGCGATCGTCAGGGTCCTGGACGCCCTGGCCAGCGTCACCCTCTTGGCGAACCTGACCATCCACTCCCAATAATCAGGGGTCCTCGAGTAGAGCTCCGACCCGAGCACGACGTCCACGCCCGGGGCGAACGCCCTGAAGGCCTCAGCGTAGTATTTGGCCGCCCTCCTTATCCTATCCCAGTCCCCTCCTAGTTTGTCGTTGAGGTAGCTATGCCAGTCGGCTAGAAATACGGTGGTCCTGAAGCCCGCCTCCAAGAAGTCCCTCAGCTTGTATCCTGTGATGACCAGACTCCCCAGATGTAGCGGACCGGATATCTCCATCCCTATGTAGTGTACCGGCCTCTCGACGGTCTCCAGCAGCTCCCTCAGCTCGTCCGGCGTAATGACCTCCTCGGTAGGGGGCCTCGCCACGAGTTCCACGCGTCGCTCCACGTCCACGCCGGGGCTTGAACCGACATCCCTTAATGTGCATTCCGCCGTGTACAGCGGTCGAATCATCCACCGGCGCGGCCGACGGACGCCAGCTGTGCCTTCAGATCCTCCATCCCCGGAGCGCTGGGCGACGTCATGTCGATGTTGAGCGGAGTCACAGACACCGCGGCCTCCACATATACCGCCCATGCATCGGTGCCCTCGGAGTAACCGCCTAACCTGTGGCCCCACACCCAGTAATACGGGAATCCGCGTGGATCCCTGCGCTCCACTACGTGATTCTCGTATTTCCTGCGGATCGGCCTCGTTATCTCGATCCGCGTGGGATCCCTGATCCTGAGCGGGAAGTTCACGTTCAGGAGGTGCACCCCGTCGGGGAGCCCGCGCTCGCAGATCCAGCGCGCGACGGATGCAGCGTACCTCGACGCCGAGCTGAAGCCGTTGAGCATGGACTGTCTGTCGGCCATGGCGCCGTCATCCTCCTCGACCCTCATGGAAAACGCGGAGGAATTTATCCCGAGGAGCGCCGCCTGAAGGGCCGCGGCCACGGTGCCGCTCGCGTACATGTCCTGAAGGCCCGTGTTATCGCCTATGTTTATACCGGATGCGACCGCGCAGGGCGTCCTGTCCAGCAGGCGCAACCGTCCCAGCATGATGCAGTCCGCGGGGCTGCCGGATACGACGTATCCCTTCACCCCGGCTATCTCGCGGTCCCAAGCCCTGAGGGGCTTGTGGAAGGTCAGGCTCATGCTGGAGGAGCTCCTGGGTCCCTCGGGCACTATGAACGTAACGTCCAGTGGCTCCTCCCTGAGGGCCCTGAGCAGGGCCTCGAGGCCCGGGCTCTCCGGTCCATCGTCGTTGCTGACGAGTAGCAGCGGTCTTCCGGAGCTCAATTTCCGATCATCCGGCGGATCAACCTCAGCACTAAATAAGATATCGCGAGCCAGAACGCCCAGTCGAGCAGCACCCGGGCGGTCAGCACCTCGGTGTATTCCGGTGGACCGCCGGGCCCGGCTAGGAATGTCCTCACGTACGGCAGCGGCAGGCCCGCGACCGAAACGTGATACGTTATCTCGCCCAGCCTGTTCATTGACTCCATGACGAACTGGGACGAATGGACAGCCGTCACCAACAGGAGCGCTATCGACAGCGGGATTGCCCAGCGGGCGCGCATTCATATCACCCTTATCGAGGGATTCCTGATGCCGTTCCTGCGCCCGATGTTGAGGAGCAGGGGGACGAGCTCCTCCAGGTAGCGCGCCATCTCCAGCGGGCCCGCGTGGAGGTACCTGATGCCGTCGATCCGGAGGTCGCGGGAGGCGGCCCTGAACTCGTCGTCGCCGGAGGCGACAAGTACGTCCATGTCGAGGGCGCGCGACAGGTCGGAGAGCACGCCGGCCGGGACCGTGTGAAATGCGGCCATCACCCTGCGCCCCGTCCTCCTCGCTATATACTCAGCCGCGGAGCCGGCGTCCAGCGCCGACGCGTCGTATAGGAAGGAGCCGCCGCGCCTGATTATGGGGACCACCGGGGACACTATAAGCGCGTCCTCCGCCGCGCGGGCCATCACCTCATCGAGCAGCCCGGGGACCGCGGAGGCCGGCGCGGCAATTATCAGGTAATCCCCGCGCGCCGCCGCCTCGCCGTTCCCGGCGCCGATCAAATCGGGACAGCCGGAACGCGCGGCGTACTCCGCCGCCCTGGATACTGCCCTCCCGGGGTCCCTGGATCCTATTATGATCTCGCGCCCCCGACATAGCCTGAGCGCCAGTCCCTCCCCGAGGTCCCCAGTACCTCCAAGTATGGCGACGGATGGAGAGCCGCGCAACGCGACGATCGCATCCTCCCACAATATAAAAACTGATCCCGGGAAATGGACGCGCCGGACCCGGTCCGGCGCGGGATCGCATCAGTCATCACTTGGGCGCGGGCGGGGATGGCCACTCCTTCGGTATTTCCTTCACGACCTCTTCCACCGATATCCCCTCCCTAGGCTTCTCGGACTCGGGCGCGGGCTTCCTGTTCTCCATCGCCTTGCGCCTGTACAGGAGTAACTTCTTCAACTGCTGTATCGCGAACGCGGGATCCACGCCCTTCGGACATGCCGCGCTGCACGCGCCCGCGAAGTGGCACCTCCAGACGCCGTGCGGTGAGTCCACTATATCGAACCTGAGCTTGGCGCCGCCGTCCCTGCTGTCCACGATGTACCTGTAAGCCTGGGCCAGCGCCTGCGGGCCGAGGAACAGCTCGTCGGTGGCCGTCGTCGGGCACGCTGAGTAGCAGAGGCCGCATTTTATGCAGTCGGTGAGCATCATGTAATCGTTGAGCTCGGCCGGGCTCTGGAGGAACTCCCTGTCCTCATGCGCCTCCAGGTCGTCCCTTATGGTGTACGGCATCACCTTCCTGTGCTTCTCGAGGAATGGCCTCAGATCCGTCACTATATCCCTTATCAGCGGAAGGTTGTTGAGCGGCCTCACCGTTATTATGCTGGAGTTGAGGGAGAGCACGTTCGTCTTGCAGGCCAGCCTCTCGCGCCCGTTGACGACCATCGCGCACGATCCGCAGACGCCCATACGGCATGAGTACCTGACGGCCAGCGTCGGATCCAGGTTGTACTTTATGTATAGTAGCCCGTCCAGTATCGTCGTGAACCTGTACACGGGGACCTCGTAGTCCTTGTAGTAGGGCCTCGCGTCCTTATCCGGATCGAACCTGGACACGCGGAACGTCACGTTCTTCATGGGCTTCTCGACGCCCTCGAGGTTCGGTATCTTGAACTCGAGGGGCTTCTGTTCCTGCTGTTTCTGCTCGGACGCGGACATCAGGCCACACCCCCGAGGTAGAAGGTAATTATCGTTCTGGTCCCGTATAGGAAGACCACCAGCGCCGCCAGGAACATCGTGACGTTGACGGCCTTGCTCCAGCCGCTGCCCTGGTTGTACTCCAGGAGCATTATCCTGAAGCCGTTGAATACGTGGTAGGACAGCAGCGCCAGGAACGCCTCCAGCGCCGCTGCCCAGAGGGGATCGGTGTACCTGGAGATCACTATTTTGTACCGCAGCGCCTCCAGATATCCACCTTGCACTAGGAATGTCAGGGAGGCGAAGTGCAGGGCCCCCAGCACCAGTATCCCCAGTCCGGTTATGTACTGGATCCACATGATTGTAGATTCGCGCACCATCATCCATCACCTCATACGAAATGGGTCACTATGAACAGCTCGTAGAACGCGTAGGCGGTCAGTATCAGCGTCACCGCTATGAACAGCCATCCCAGATTCCTCTGGAAGCTCCTGAGGCTCACAGGCGCGTAGGGCCACTCGGGCCTTATGGGCCTCCCCACCCCCACCCCGGAGGCTGCGAGGAAGAGCCTCACGCCGTTGAGGCCGTGGTAGACGGCGAACGCCGCTATTATCAGGAGCCCGGCGTGGGCCGCGGAGTTGGACAGGGACCCCATCAGGTTGGTCCATATTTCCTTGTCACCGCTCAGGTAGGCCGGCACTATGTCGCTGGTCTCCACCAAGTGCGCTATCAGGTAGAGCCCGACCACCAGGCCCGTCACCCTGTGCGCGAGGTAGAGCCACCTCTCGAAGTTCGCGTGCGATACCCGGATCCATCCGCCCAGCACGCCGCGCATGTTCCTCGGGAACTTGGTGCCTGTGGACATCGCCAATCGCCTCCATGCGACGCTAATATTTCCTCTCCTCCGGCTGCCAGCGGGTCACGGTCACCGGTATATAGGTGAGCACCGGCCCGTTCGGGGTGTAATACGCAAGCGTGTGCTTCATCCAGTTTGCGTCGTCCCTCTTCGGGTAGTCCGTCCTGAAGTGCCCGCCGCGGCTCTCCTTCCTGGCCAGGGCGCCCGCCGCCACGATCTCGGCCAGCGCGACCATATTCACGGTCTCCAGAGTCCTGAAGAGATCCTCGTTGTAGTACTTCGCCCTGTCCGTGATCCTGACTCTCTTAGCGCGCTCCTTGAGCGCGCTTATCTGTTTGACCGCCGTCGAGAGGCCCTGTTCATCCCTGTAGACATACACGTATGAATCCATGATCTTCCAGAGGTCCTGCCTGATCTGGTAGGGGCTCTCGGTCCCCTCCCCGAGCCTGCTGATCCTGGTGGCCTCCTCCTCCACGAGCGACTGGGACGCGCTGGGCGGATCGTCCACCTGCATTGCGTACTCGGCGGCCTGCGCGCCGGTCAACATCCCGTAGACCGCGCATTCCATGGTCGCGTTGGCTCCCAGCCTGTTGGATCCGTGGATGCTTATGCATGCCGACTCGCCCGCCGCCCAGAGCCCCTTGACGCCCGGCACCCTTCCGTACTTATCCGCGTGTATCCCGCCGTGCGTGTAGTGCGCGGCCGGCCTCACGGGAAGGGGTTCATCCCTGGGATCTATTCCGGCGAACTCCTTTCCGAGCTCGATCATCATCGGCAGCCTCTCGGTCACCCGCTCCCTGCCTATCGGGCTGAAGTCTAGGACCGCGTAGTCGAGCCCGTTGGGCCCCTTGAACCCCCTCCCCTCCATTATCTCGCGTATTATCGCGCGGGAGACGACGTCCCTCGATGCGAGGTCCTTGAACTTGGGGGCGTAGCGTTCCATGAAGCGTTCGCCGAGCCTGTTCCTCAGGATTCCGCCCTCGCCCCTGACGCCCTCCGTCACGAGTATTCCGGTGGGGACGAGCCCCGTCGGGTGGAACTGTATGAACTCGAGGTCCTTTATCGGGAGGCCGGCCGCGTACGCCGCCGCTATCCCGTCCCCCGTGACCGTCAGGGAGTACGTGGAGAACCCGTAGAGCCTCCCGACGCCGCCGGTCGCTATTATCCCGGCCTTCCCCAGGAAGAGCTTGTGATCCTGGGTCTTCATGTCGATCACGTAGAAGCCCTTGAAGGTCCCATCCTCGATTATGACCTTGGTCATGAAGTGCTCCTCGAACAGGTCGACGTTCTGGCCGGCGTATTTGATGAGGGTATCGTAGAGCGTCTGCATCTCGTAGAAGCCCGTCCTGTCCCTGGCGAACGTCGCCCTCGGGTAGGAGTGCCCGCCGAACGGCCTCTGCGCCACCCTCCCGTCGTCCAGCCTGTTCCAAGGCAGGCCCCACCTGTCGAGCATCATTATCTCGTAGGGCGCCAGCCTGACGAACATCTCCACGGCGTCCTGATCGCCGAGGAAATCGCCGCCCTTCACCGTATCGTACGCGTGGAGATCGAAACTATCGCCCTTCTCCGGGTACAGGACCGCCGCGGAGCCCCCCTCCGCCGCCACCGAATGCGACCTCATAACCTGGACCTTCGAGACCACGGCCAGCCTGAGCTTTCCCCCGCTGACCCTCGCGACCTCGAGGGCCGCGCGGAGTCCAGCTATCCCGGATCCCATGACTATCACGTCATAATTGAGGGTCTCCGTCACGGATCACCGTTTGCGGCCTGAAGTGTCCTCCCTTTTAAACTATTGGGGAGGGGGACGGAAGCTCCCCTCCGTCAGGGAGGGAATGATAGCCCCCTACGAGGAGGTTTATAGCCGGCCTGAGCAGTAATTAGTGCCTCGGCCACGGCGATAGGGATGGAGTGGCTTTCCCTATGGAGCGTCAGGGGAGACGCCGGGATTATCGCGCCTCCGGGAGCATGCTGGAATATTTCCCGATCCCGTATGCGAAAGTAAGCGCTCCGATGAGCCGGAAAGCCCCGTCCTTGATGGATGAGTCGCTCACCGGTTTCCCGGGTGGATGCGGAGCGCGGCCGTCACAGCTCCGCGGATTCCAGGACCGATTCCAGCTTCCTCGCTAGCCCTTCCAGGTACAGCCACCTGTGCCTGCCCTCCTCGACCACGATATCGCCTCCGACAACGACGTAGTCGAAGTCGCCCCGGGTGGCGGAAAAAACGAGCGCTGACGATATGTCGCCGGACGGAAATCTCAGGTGCGGCCTCCTGAGGTCCAGCGCCGCCATGTCAGCCCTGAGGCCCGGCGCTATCCTGCCGATCCCCTTTCCCAGCACCGCGCCGGCGTTCGACGTCATGGACTCTATGATGGAGTTAGGATCCGGCTTGAATCCCCCGGCGGCGTCCATGTGGAGCGCTATCCTGGCCTCATCCAGGAGGTTCGGGGGCGCGTAGAGAGATCTGATCCCGGTCCCCAGCGCGGCACGGATTCCCATGGAGCTCATCATCGAGATGCCGCCGGCCCACCTCCCCCTGAGGGCCTGTGAGGGCGTCACCACCAGCCCTATTCCGGCGTCCCGGAGCGCCGCGGCGACCCCGGACGGCACGGAGGCGCCCACGACCATCGACGCGGACCTCATCGATTCGACGCGGAGTGGAGGATCCACGTCCGAGGCGTCCAGCGCCATCCTGGCGCCTGATTCCGGCGGGGAAATATGGGATTGTTCGCCGCCCAGGCGAACTGTGATCTCGGACGCGCGCGAACTGGGGAGTTCCCCGGGCCCCAGGAGCTCCGACGCGATCACCCTTATTCCGCTCCTCTGCGCAGCCCTCTCCAGCACCGCCGGATCGTGCGCTGAATCGCGCACCGAAGTCACACCGGAGAGCAGCATTGTCGTGTACGCGAAAAGCGCGCTCCAGTACAGCGCGTCGGCGCTCGGGCGGAATCCGGCGAGCACAGCCGATGAAGCGGATGAACGGCCGGCCGCGAGAAGGTACGTGTAGGCGTGAGCGTCCACGAGGCCCGGCATCAGTAAATGGCGCCTGAGGTCCAGCGTGTTCTCCGACCTGTGGGGACAGGAATCGGCCCTGCCCACGTATTTCACGAGGCCGCCCGACACGGCGACACAGCCGTCCTCGATCAGCCCGTCCTCGGACATTGTGAGGACCCTGGAGGCCCTCACTATCAGGTCCACGCGATCGTCACGTGACACGGATGACGGTATCCACGGCGTGCCCCTTATAAACATGTATTAGGGGTCTGGGGGAAGCTGTAAAACTAAAACTCCGAACTTCGGGGAGGAGATAGGCGGACTCCCCCCATACTTAATATTCTCTGCACACCACTAAATGCGGATGATTTCGATGTATGAATTCAGGCTCTACCCGGATGAGGAACGGGAGAAAACCCTTGATGACCAGCTCGGGATTTGCAAGGAGCTCTATAATGGAGCCCATAACGAAAGGCTGGAACACTACGAGAAGACCGGCAGGGGCCTGACATACGCCGAACAGGCGGGCGCGCTATCCGTAGACCGATCGGTATTTCCCGGGCGGCCGGGTATGTACGGGCGTGGGGAGGAGGAAGGGCAGGCTTGAGGAGGCGCTGAGCAGGGCCATCCACGCGGATGACCCGGAGCTTTACACCGTGATCTACAGGGATATGGACTCGTTGAGGGAGATGGGGCTGATGGAATTCCTTGCGGAGTCGGAGGACTTCTCCAGGGTACCCGCCTCCAGGATCGTCGAGGTGAGGAGGGGAAACGAAGTCGTCTACAGGGCGGCGCGCGCAGGACGGCCCGGGATCGGGAAACGCGGACGTTAGATCCTGTCGAGCGGCTCTATGCCCATTATGGAAAGGAGCTTGCCCATTAGGACCCTGAAGGAGCCCACGAGCGCTAGCCGGGCCGACCTGAGCCCCTCGTCCGGCTCCTGGAGCACCCTGTGCTTCTCGTAGAAGCGATTGAACGCATTCGCCATCTCGTAGGAATATATTGCGATAGACCTCGGACTCATTGCGGATGCAGCGGCCTCCAGCTCGATGTCGTACCTGGACATAGCCTTCACCAGATCCACCTCCTCCGACGCCCTCAGGAGCGCCGCCAGATCCCTTGTGATCGGGGTCGCCGGCGAGCCGCCCTTCTCCAGTATGCGCGACGCCCTCGCATATGTGTACTGCAGGTAGGGCCCGGTCTCACCCTCTATCCGGAGCGCATCGTCCATGTCGAATATAATTATCTTGTTGGGGTCCTGCCTGAGCATCTGGTATCTGAGGGCGCCCACCGCTACGGCCTCGGCCACCCCGCGCACCCAGTCCTCCGGGGCCCCCTGGTTCCTCCTTCTCACCTCATCGGCGGCCCTCAATGCCAGCGCCTCCAGCACGTCGTCCACGTTCACGTAGCTCCCCCTCCTGCCCGACATGTGGACGAACTGGCTGCCCTCCGGGATCTCTATGCCCAGGGCCTCGGCCGTCCTCCTGCTGAGCGCCACGACGTCGTACCCCAGGTGGATGTACCTCTTGTTGGCGCCCCTCCCGAGGAGCTCCACCGCGTACGATACGAACCCCTGCACCCTGGACTGCCTCACATCTATCACCGTTATGGCGATTTCCGATGAGCCGAACTCCGGGTGGCCGGGCTCGTCCACGTCCAACGCGGTCGTCCACAGGGTCCGGCCACCCGGCTGATCCGCGAACCTCCTGTAGCTGAACGGATCGTCCAGGAGCCCGAGCTTCCACGCCGCGTACGGTATATCCTTCGCCGCGTAGACGGTCGTGCCGTCGCTCCTGATGAGGACCTTTTCCTCGCCCTCGCCGGGGGCCTGGAGCACCCAGCAACCGGCCAGCTCGCCCTCATCGACGTGCCTGACGGCGCCGACCGCCTTGAGCTCCTCGAAGACCCTGTCCCAGAGCCCGGCCCTCAATATGTGGCTCTCGAAGTTCAGCAGATCGTAACGCGCGCCGATCCTCCAGCACGTGTCGAGTTGCGCCCTGAGGATCCTCGGAACGACGCGGGAGGCCACCTCGGCAGCGGGGCCGGAGCCCCTCTCCAGCTGCGCCAGGACCTCCCTGCGCCTCTCCAACAGATCCGGCCGCGACCCGTAGAGATCGTTCACCCGCACGTAGACGTAGTCGCCGCAGTACTTGTCGTACTTGGAGCCGTCGACCGGTTCCTCGGGGATCCCGAGGTATAGCATCCCGACCAGGATATCTGCCACCTGCACCCCGGTGTCGTCCACGTAGTTCAGGGCCTCGACCCTGTAGCCCACCTCGGAGAGGAGCCTCACGAGGCTGTCACCGAGCACCAGATTCCTGGCGTGCCCCACGTGCAGCGCCTTGTTCGGGTTCACGCTCGTGTGCTCGATGGATACCTTCGTGCCCCTCCCGATGTCGACGGTCCAGCCGCCCGGGCCCAGCGCCGCGTCCAGTGTTAGGTACGCCATCTCCCCGGGCTCGGCGAAGAAGTTCACGTAGCCGGAGGGATGCGCCGATACGGATCCTATTATCCCGGGGCGGTCCCTGGATATGGCGTCGGCAATGCGCTGCGCCACGGCGCCGGGCGAATCTCGCAGGATCTTCGCGGCCCTGAAGGGCGCATTGACAGCTAGGTCCCCGAGCGACCGCTCCGGGGGGACGTCGATGCTGTATTCGATCTCCCCGGCGCCCATCGCCGCCAGCGCCGCGTCGACAGACCTCCTGACGGATTCCCTGAATATCCTGAACGTCAAGCGCCACCATCCTCATAGCCAGTCGTAGTAGTCCTCCAGTGCCCTCTCCCTGGCTATCCTGTCCTCGCTGAGCCTGTAGAGCTCCGCCATCTCCTCTATCTGGGCGAACATCTCGGAGGCGACCGGGAACCTGCGCGGCTCGTACTCCACGAAGTCGGCATTGTCCCCGTCGATCCGTATCAGGTGGCCCGATACGACGGCCGGCGCATCGAGGAGATTGCCCACCTGCGATCCGATATCCACCCTTATGTAGAATGAGTATATCCGCCTGGCGCCGTCCTCGGTCTCCAGCCATATTGTAGCGAGCGCGTTGCCGGAGCTCCTGTAGAGGGATGCCAACAGGTCCCTGTATCTCTCGCCGACGCGGGGAGACGGGATCCTGGCAACGCGCGCCAGTCCGCCGGATCTCAGGTCCCTAGAGAGCTCCTGGAGGAGCGCTCCGACGTCCGACTCCATCCTGACGGGCCTTATCAACTCGATACCTTGCAATCGGTGATATTAAAGCTACGCGATCGACTCCTCCTCGCCACGCTCATCTACTCGTTCTCCACCTTTTTAGGGACAACCTGAGGAGGAGTCAGGCTGCTGCTGGCGCTGGTGCTCATCCGGGGGATGGTGAGGTCGGGATCGATGTCGTGCGAACCGCATCGATCCGGTCGAACCGTTCAGCGGCGATTATCATGCTAGCCATGATTCATATTTAAGGAGATGATTTTGGATCTACCGCCATGGGAGGGAAATTCCGCCCCCAAACCTCTAGTAAGATAAAAAAAGAAAGGAAGAGGAAGCTCAGTTGGCGGCCGCGGTCGTCGTGGCGTTCGACGCGGGTATGGTCATAACCGTGATCGTGTAGCTCTGTCCGGCGATCGGCGTCAACGTGATCGTGACCGGTCCGGTCGTCGCGCCCATGTCCAGGCGCGGCCCGAGCGTTATCGTGCCCTCGAACGTGAAGGTCGCGCTCTGCCCGGGCCCCAGCGTGTAGCCGGGCATCCTGAGGACCGGCATCCGCGGCGCGGGTGCGCCGTTGATCGGCGGGGCGGGCGGCGTCCAGTTAGCGAACTGGCCCCAGCCGGCGGGCGGGGCGGCGTTGCCCCATCCGCCGCTCATCGGCGTCATATTGCCGCGGTGCGCGTTGGGCGGCAGAGGCGATCTCACCGTCACGTGCGGTGCGGCCATCTCCAGCGCCGGCACCAGCTGCGTTCCGTTGGCGAAGAACACCATGTGCATCCCGGCGGTTGCGCCGCTCACCTGGATCGTGGCGCTGACGCCCCCTACGTTGATCTCGATCGGCGGCACGCCCATGCTCCAGTTGCCGTCGATGCCCATCCCCAGGACCTGCACGGGTTCGCTTCCCTCGTTCGCCACCGTGATGCTGACTATCGTCTCGTTCCCCACCACCTGTATCGTGGCAGATGTTATCGTCACGTTGGCTGACGCGCGCTCGAACTCCCCGCGAACGCCCGCCGGCACCGGGGC
>Ga0080003_1001495_pt1 | contig 12201 bp, 11 predicted proteins | sample JossMetagenome_FD_69206 | JGI IMG/M metagenome (GOLD analysis project Ga0080003, IMG submission 69206) | Hot spring microbial communities from Joseph's Coat, Yellowstone National Park, USA - JC2_E (SPADES assembly) (version 2) | ecosystem: Environmental > Aquatic > Thermal springs > Hot (42-90C)... | reverse complement strand
AGATTTATGTATGTACTTTATGGCTCTTGCAAGGTTTTTATCTATATCAAGGTTTTCTGATACTTTGATTTTGTTCTTATCCAATATTAAAATCCTAAAGCCGGTGCGCATTAGGTATTAGCCTTCGTCTTGTTCTTTAAGCGGTGATTCTCCTCTTTCTTGTTCTGTGATATCAACTACATAAGCTATAATGTAAGACATCGTAGCCACTACCACAAGGGCGGTGATAGCTAAAAAATCCATGTATTTCCACATTCCACCCATATTAAGTTTCTCCTTTTTTGTTGCCACCTTTCCATATCGGTAGCACAAAAGACACTACCATGATAGCCAGCACTCCAAAAGCTAAAAAAGCAAACCATTCTCTATCTGCTGGCGTAACTGCTTTTGCCATCACTTCATTCATTACCCTTATTGCTTCTTCCATTTTTCTTATCTCCTCTCATAACATAAAGATAAAGCACAAGACCAAAAGATATTATCATCATTATCATAACAATAGTCATGAAAATGACGTCCCATATCCTAAAGACAAACGGCACATACATGTGGTGTCCCATTATTATCTACTCTTTTGCCCTTTTTTACTAGAAAAAATACTGTACATAAATATACTAAACATAAGAAGCAAAACGAAACCAACCACACCTATAACTATAATTCTGAAAATCATAAAAACCCTCTTAACGTATTATATCACTTAATTATATAAAAATTATAAAAACTTAAAATCCAAGACTCTTAAATTTTGACAGCATATTCTGCTGGGCTAAGATACTTTTGTATTGGTTGAAAAGCTCTTTCGCTTTTTCATTGTTTCCAAGCTTTTTATAACAAGATATATCTTCATAAAGGGCTTTTGCCATTGTATCATATATGCCAAACTTTTCTAAATAAGGTACGGCTTCATCAAGATATACAACTGCATCTTTGCATTGATTCATTTTATATAAGTCGTTACCTACGTTGTATAGGTCCAAATCAAGTCCGTATCTGGCACCACCCTTTCTAGTTTTATAGCCTCTTATCATAAGGGCTTGCAAGTGATACTGATAAGCTTTCTGGTAATTACCTTTTTGATAATATATATCACCAAGATGTCTTAGTGGTATAGCAGCTCCTTCCGTGTCGCCGTTTTTGAGAGCTATTTGAGAAGATTCCACGTAATACTTTTCAGCATCTGGCAAATCACCTTTCTTTTCATAGGCTTGCCCTAAAAGGTTGTATAAAAGCCCAAGCGTATTTGGCTTATCCTGACCAATAGCTATGGCTTGCTGTAAATATTCTATAGCCTTGTCGTAATCTCCAGTTTCAAGGTAGAAATTACCAGAATAATAATATGTCGTATATAAAAGGTTGTTGTCGTTTAGAAGTTTTGCTATTTTAAAAGCTCTAGACAAATCTCTTGAAGCGAGTTGTTTTTGACCAGACTTGGCCTTGTTTAACACGCTATTAAGAATCTTCTGAGCATATATTTTGATATCGCTTATAAAACTAGATACATCAATACCATTTTCTTGGGCTATCGTTATGTATTTAAATACTTTATCTATATCAAAGTATTTAGAAGCCAAAAAGTCGTTGTAAGCTATATAATAAGCCGCTTCTCCAATAAGATGCTTTTTACCTACTACGTTTGCAAACTCAAAAGCTTTTTTTAACACTTCGTTTGCTTTTTGATATCTTTCTGATTTCATTAAGTTTATGCCTTTACTTATAATCTCTTCAATCTGCTTGGTGGGTTTAGCGTAGACTTCAAATCCGTAATCTGTCTCATGTATCATGTATTCGTCTTTTGAAGAGTTGCAATATAGCCATGGACCGTTCTTTATAAAATCACCACCTTTTGCCTTACAGTATAAAGAAGCCAAATGTTCGTACTCTTTACGTTTTTGAGGGTTTGTAAGATGAAAGTTAAAATACATAGGCTTTTGTATCATATCAAGATAAAAAGGAACAACGCTCTCAGAGTATTCTATAAAGTTTGAATAATCTTGAAAATCTTTCTTTTGATAAACTCTTTCGCAACTAGACAGGGCCACTACGCCAATCACCATTCCTAAATATATAAGTTTTTTATTCATCTTATTCTCTCCTTAAAATTTAAAACAAGTCTTTTATTTAAAATAAGTCTTTTACATTTCCTTCATCATCTACTTTGGATATATGTAGAGCTTGCTTTTCTTCTCCATGGTTTCTAAAATCTGTCATACAAGCATCTACACACTTTCCACACATATAGCAAGCTTTTAATCCACTTGTGGTATCAAGCTCATCTTTTAACTTTCTTGGATCCAAAGCAATAGGACAGGCCCTTACGCATTCAAGACACTCTGTACAAGTTTTTTGATCGTACGTGATACGCCATCTCATCTTTTGATTGAAAACTTCCAAATAAAGACCTATAGGACAAAAATATCTACACCACTTCTGCCTTAACCATCCTATAGCAAGATAATTAAGAGCAATAAGGCCATATGTAAGAAACGATACCCACCAAAACGCAGGATGGTATGGCTTAAGCAAAACAGACAAATCCACTATCCAATTTAACAATATTAGGGTTAGTATAGCGTTTAAAACGAAAACTATGATATTAAACTGCAATTTTTTGCCATGTCTATAAAGTCTATCGTATAAAACTTTTACACCTCTTATAAGCCACCCTTCGGTACATATAAAACTACAAAAAAATCTTCCATAAAAATAGTTTATTACAAATGTAACAGTATAAAGAGCAATCCACAACGAAAAAGCCCATACGGCTGGTTTTGTCCAATTTGTGGTATAATGCCCCCAAAGATAATAGTTTCCGTTGGCAAAGTCCATCTTTATAAGATGAAAAACCGGAAATATAACAAGAGTAATGGCAGATATAACGTTAAAGGCAAACCTTACTTTGGTATATTTAGTAGTGTAGGGATACTCCCCTAAAAGTTCTAAAAGTGTCATAGCAACCTCCTATCCTAAAAAGTTAATCATATATTACTAATATATAAAGATAGTGTAACATAAGACATAAAAGCTTTGCATAATTTTAGAAAAATTTATATATCTCTATTCTTCTTATCCTCTTCTAAAAGTTCCACCGGTTTGCGGCCCATAAATCCTTCTTCAATACCGTGCCAGTGGCTTATCTCCTCTTCTCCTTCTAGCCAACAGAGCCATATATCCTGATTTCCTTTTTTAGATAGAAAGTCAAGAAGCAATGGGTTTAAACCCTTAACAACGGCACCGCTAGAAGATATTTCATATATGAGTTCGTTTACCTCTTGCTTTTTCTCTTCTAAGACGCTTTCCATATATAGCTTTTCTAGCTCATCTTCTATGGTAGATATACGTTCTATAATATCTACTATTTCATCCCTTTTTTCTATAAAATCATATATAAGGGGTTTTATAGATTCTAAAACTTTATTGGCCTCTTCTAAATCAAAGTATCTCATAACACTATAAAAGTAATTCTCTATATATGCTTTTACTATGAAAAATATTAGCCTAATAGCATCATCGCTTTGTCAAATATAAGCTTAGGCTCTATTTCAAGACAAGGATAATCCCCATACTTACAAACTCCTTTTCCATGTAAATCACAAGGCTTACAGGGCATATCTTTTGATATTGTAATACCCTCATCTGGTTTTGGAGCAAAGCCAAAACACGGATGTGTCCCACCAAATATCGTAATCACCCTAACACCAACAGCCCTTGCCATGTGAGTTATAGAAGAGTCGTTTGCTATTACAAGTTTTGAGCTTTTTATACAAGCTAACGTATCTATAAGAGAAAGTTTTCCTATATAACTAACACCTTTGGCATCGGTATCATCGTTTTTATCTCCTAAAAGCCTAACTTCAAAACCGCTATTTAGAAACAACTCTGATAATTCTTTGAAATACTTATATTTTTTCTTATGGTATCTTGCCCCTACTCCTAGACTTACAACAGGCTTTGAAGAAACAAACCTTTCAAGCCTTTCATCTTTTACTTCCAAATAAGGTTTTGGATTTTTTATATCAACAATAGGTTTTACAGCGTTAGCATATTCATCTGTTATATAAAATATATTGTTTTTAAAAGCCTTAAACCAAACACAAAATCTTCTTTGAATAGATTTTTTATCGTAAGAAAACCATTTTGCCTTTAAGATATTTTTCAATATAAAAGTCTTGATATTTTTATGAAGGTCTATTACTATATCCGGTGTTAGGCTTTTAGCCACATCAAACATATTTGATTTATCCACAGGTAAAACGTTTACAAAAGAAGAGTCTTCAAATATAGGGGCAAACTCCTTATAAGTCACAAGGTATACATCAAAACCAGCATCGTGAAGGGGCTTAAGAATAGAACTTGTAAGTATTACGTCTCCAAGGGAAGAAAATCTAAGGACTAGGACTTTAGCCACCGCTAACTGGAGGGATGGCGAATACGGTATCAGAGTTTTTAAACTCTTTCACATATTCGTTTTCTTTGGCAAACCTAGAAGATTTTATAATGTCGCATAAGTTCGGATATTTGTTACATAAATATGCCTTAAGCTCTTCTTCAGTACCATCAAATTCAAACTCTTCAAAAGCACCAATCTGATCCTTTAATATTGAAAAATAAAATATTTTCATGTGTATCTGGAAAGCCTTTTCAACACTTCTTCCTTAGGTAAAATAGAAGCTATTACATCTATAGCTATACCCTCTAAAGAGCCTGTTAGAGCTATTCTTAAAGCATGCCATATATCTTTTGGTTTTAAGCCAGTTGATTTCTGAATATTTTTCACAACTCCTTTAAGACTTTCTGGTGTAAGTTCCTCTAAAGATTCTATTCCTTGTTTTAAAAGCCCAAAAACTTTTCTATCTATTTTTGAAAGCTCTTCTTTTGCAGCTTCATCTGGTTCTCTTTCTTCAAAAAACGGCCTTAGCTTTTCCACAGCTTCTAAATATGTGTTGTATTCTTTTCTAGTGGCTTTTACTATCTTTTTAAGATACTCTATATCAACTTTCCCATAAGCTTTTTCTAAGAAAGGAAGCAAATCCTCCAACAACCTCTCCTCTGGCAAGATTTCTCTTATATAAACACCGTTTAACCAATAGAGCTTATCATGGCTAAATACAGCCGGAGACAAATTTATATCTTTTATATCAAAATATTTTATGGCTTCTTCTTTTGATATAACTTCTTTACCTACTTTTTCACTAGACCATCCTAAAAGACATAGATAGTTAAAAAGAGCCTCAGGGCAGTATCCATTTTCTTTGTAAAATCTAACCGAAACCCCGCCGTGTCTTTTTGAAAGCTTTGTCCTATCCTCACCAAGAATCACTGGTAAATGAGCAAATTCTGGAGGTTTAAATCCAAGGGCCTCATATATTAGTATCTGCTTTGGAGTATTTGATATATGGTCTTCTCCTCTTATAACGTGCGTTATCTTCATAAGGGCATCGTCTATAACCACTACAAAATTATAAACTGGACTACCGTCGCTTCTTACTATTACAAAATCCCCAAAATCATCAACGTTTATACTTATATTGCCCCTTATCATATCTTCAAAACTAACTATTTGTCCATCTGGCACTTTAAACCTTATAACGTAAGATTCACCGCTTTTTAGTCTATTCTCAACATCTTCTTTCGAGAGATGTCTACAAGTACCAGGATACCTATATGCTTTTCCCTGAGCGTAAGCTTCTTCTCTTTGTTTTTCTATGTCTTCTTCTTTGCAAAAGCAATAATACGCATGGCCTGAATCTATAAGCTTTTTGGCGTATTCTTTATATATATCAAATCTTTCTGATTGCCTATAAAATTCATCCCATTCTATGCCTAGCCATTTCAAATCCTCTATTATAGAATCCTCAAACTCTTTAGTAGACCTTTCCCTATCTGTATCTTCAATTCTCAACACAAATGTTCCATTTTGGTGTCTTGCAAAAAGATAGCTAAATATTCCAGTTCTTGCGTTACCAAGATGCATGTATCCTGTTGGGCTTGGAGCAAACCTTGTTCTAACCATATCATTATTATAAAGCAAAAACAACCATTTGTATAAGTTCAGATAGACTATGAACACAGAGTGGTTTACCATGTTTCAAATGTCTGTCTTCTTAAAAGATACTTTACTCACGATGTAAAAAATGCTTCCAGCACACTAGAGCGACTATGGCGCATTTCAACTCTGAGGAACATTCACAGCCTCTCAATAGCTCAGAAAACGGCGCAAGGCACACTAGAGCGATAGAATCGCATTTTACTTATGGTGCGGCATACTTGTCGTGGGTTGATAAAAGAACAGGCACATACAATATAAGAAACGCTATGCACACTAGAGCGGCATCAGTGTATTTTAGAGCTAAAGAACAAACAAGTCTGCCAAGATTTACAAGTAGATTTCCCTCTACCGTTGGTCATCCTCTCATAATGCTCTATCTTGAATTGTTCCAAGCTTGTTTGGAGTATTTCCACCTTGTTTTGCAATTCAAGTATGTCCTTCTTCAAGGCTGGTATCTGATCTACTTGGTTCTTAATAGGTACAAACAAATTTGGAATACTCAGCGATGTGTTTGTCTCTACTTTCTGGATAACAGACTTGAATGTGTTCAAGCTGTTTTTAATATCAACAAGTGTGGTTTCCATCTCTGCTATGGCGTCCCCTTGCTTGAGCACTCTATCCATCAATGAATGAATAAGAAGAGCTTGACTATCATTGATGGCATTATCTTGTTGGTTTCCAAGAGCTATTGGATTTCTTAGTTTTCTAAACATGTTTTGTCCTCCATACATAAGCATAATATAGCAGAATATTTTTGTATCGTCAATAATAGTTATGGCTTATATGATTTATATTGTATGACAAGTATGACTAGTATTACAAGTATGACATACGATCCAAAAAAATCGTCTACAATATACTAATACAAAAAAATGAACGTGGTATGTAATTTTATTACATAAAAATTGCATTTTGTCAAGTAAAAAACGCTTATAAATTAAAACAATGATGTATTATATAAGTTATTGATAACACTTAGTTTTTTAAAGATTTGGTAAAAAATTAATAGTTTCTAAAAAGGCAAAAAATTTTATAGAATTCACCGTTTTACTGACAAAAATCATAAATAAGCTGGAAATTTACTAATTAGTATCATTGCAAATAATAAAGTTTGTGTGATTTGATGACTTGTATGACTTGTATTACTGGTATGATTAGTATTACAAGTATTACAAGTATGACCAGTACGATTTATTAAACAATACAATACAGCTAAAATGCTTGATATACAAGGAAATGTTGGCAAACACCATCTATATTCATTTGAAATAGAAACAAATAAATCTAATGTATATCATTGCAAACAATAAATATATTTATTTTCTTACATTAAAAATACACTTGAGGCTAACAACGAGACTTGTCAATAATTTTGTGTCCCATAACAAAATCTCCTGCTGAATATTTGCAAAACTTCATATGAGGACCCTTTTAATGCAGGGACTGGCTTACTCCACTTATTGTTCTTTAAAATATCTCTCTGGATAAGGATATTTATTTCAAGAATCTCAGTAGAGCGGTTGGACCGCATTTTACTTCGTGGGTTGATAAAAGAACAGGCACTGGTAGTGTAAGAAATGCTTACAGCACACTACACAATGTAAGAAATGCCTTTGACACACTAACCTCTTGAAGAAGTACATAGAAAAATATAACTTTGTAATACCTACAAGTATGCCACGATTTCATTATTCGTTAGGCTATATAATACCTGCTGAAGTAGCTTACAAGTATGCCACGGTTAATGGCGATGGCATAAAGAATTCCGAGGCAGTGGATCGTGGCAGACTTGTCCTATGATAATGTGTTATAATTTTTTTGTGGGACAAGTATAACACGGTTTATGTGTTCACGATGTAGTGAACTTATACAAAGAAAAAAGTGATAAAATAATAAATATGGCAAAATGGGACTCAGCTAATTTTATTAAAGGGTGAGAATATGGAAAACATTGAGAAATTTCAGGATTTACTTAAAAAGCTTTTTCAGTTTGAAGCATCTGATCTTGACTTTGGAATTTATAGGGTTTTAAATTATAAACGAGATGCAATTGAGAAATTTATTCAGGAAGACTTGGTTAATAAGGTAGAAGATGCTTTTGCTAAACATAAAGATGAAAGAACAACTAATATATATAAGAGATTCGAATCTACAAAAGAAAAAATTATTCAAAACTTTGGAGAAAATGCTTTTACTCCTATAGGTGAGCTTAAAGAAGCGTTTAAAAATACACCACTTGGCAAAGATTTTCTTACTATAAAAGCACAAAAAGAAGAGATTGAGCATATTGATGAGATAAAGCTTCAGGTTTTCAACGATCTTTATACTTTCTTCTCTCGGTATTATGAAGATGGTGATTTTGTTCCTCAATACAGATATTCTATAAAAGGCCATAAATATGCCATTCCCTACAACGGAGAGGAAGTAAAACTTTATTTGTCAAATAGCGATCAATATTATACAAAAACTGGATTACTTTTTAGAGATTACACTTTTAAAATCAATGACTATAAAGTCATTTTTCGGACAGTTTCGGCAAAAGAAGAATTAGGTTCAAATAAAGCTACAAAGGAAAGGTTTTTTGTTTTAGATGACGAAACACCAGTTGAGCTACAAGATAAAACCGTAATCATTTGTTTTCAATACCGAGAACTAACAGATAAAGAGGTAAAACGATATGATGTTGAAGGTGGAAGCAATGCTGGAAAACAGGAGAAAATTAATCAAAAAAGCTATGAAGAGATATTAGCTAAAATTAATGATGCTACACTAAAAGCGTATCTTGGCAAAGAATACAAAAATGAGAAGCCATTTCTTCTTTATCATATCTCAAGATTTACTTCCAAAAACACAAGCGATTATTTCATCCATAAAAACTTAAAGAAATTCTTAACTGAGCAACTCGATTATTTCATTAAAGCAGAAGTTTTGGATACTGACACGCTTGTAAAAGAAAGATTTTTAGACAAACATATAACAAGAGCCAAAGTAGTGCAAGAGATCGGAGAGGATATTATTGATTTTCTATCACAGATTGAGGATTTTCAAAAGAAACTGTGGGAGAAAAAGAAGTTTGTCTTAAAAACCGAATACGTGATTACTACAGACAGAGTGCCAGAAGAATTTTATGATGAGATTTTGGAAAACAAAGAACAAAAAAGAGAATGGGATGAATTGGGATTTGAAATACCGAAAGTAAAGGAAGAACTGAAAGATAAAAAATTGCCAATTGATACAAAACATTTTAGTATTAAATTTAAAGAAAAACTTCTTGAGAAACTCACCGAAAAAGCAGATTTAGACGATTTACTTGATGGCTGGCTTATAAAATCCGAAAACTGGCAGGCATTAAATACATTACTACCAAAATTTAAAGAGAAAGTGCAAACTATCTATATTGATCCACCTTTTAACAAGGACCAGAACGCAGACTATCTGTACAATGTAAAGTATAAGGACTCCACTTGGATTACAATGCTTGAAAATAGATTAAGGCTTGCTAAGGAGATTTTAAACGATAGTGGGAGTATTTTTGTTAGATGTGACTATAATGGGAACATGTATGTGAGATTGTTAATGAACGAGATTTTTGGAGAGGATAATTTTAGAAATGAGATTGTTGTAAAGAGAGGAGAAGTCCCGAGAGGAGAAGTGAATAGACTTCTAACGGGTACGGATTATCTTCAGTATTATTCTAAAACGGAAAAGAATATTTTTAAAACACCTAAAATCCAAAGAGAGACAAGGAAATGGTTAGCAATGCATTTACCAGGAGAAAGGACTAAATATGAACTTCAAGTTAGAGAATTTTTTGGCAAAAAATTACTACCACCAAAAGGAAGACATTGGGCACTATCGCAAGAGGAAATTAATAAATTAATTTCAGAAGAACGGATAAGAATAAATAAAAATAAAAAATATACCGATACTCAAGGAAATTTAGTAGAAGGAATGCCAGAAATTTTGCAATCAGAGGAAATAAAACTAAACTCTAATTGGACTGATATTCCTTCTTATTCCATTCCTTCAAAATGGGGCTTCCCAACCGAAAACTCCGAAATCCTTCTCAAGCGTGTTATAGAATCAACATCCAACGAAAACGATTTAGTGATGGATTTCTTCCTTGGCTCTGGAACAACTATCGCAGCAGCACACAAATTAAAAAGAAAATGGATTGGTATTGAAATGGGAGAACATTTTTGGACAGTAATATTGCCTAGAATGAAAAAGGTTTTAGCATATGATAAATCTGGGATTTCAAAAGAAGAAGATGTTAGAGAAAGATACAATAAAAAAACCGCAGGTGGATTTTTCAAATACCAAATATTAGAACAATACGAAGACACACTTGATAACATTGAGCTTCAAGAAAATCAATCAGTAAAAAAACTATTTAAAGATCAATACCTTCTAAAATACTTTCTTGATTATGAGACAAAAGAAAGCCCATGTCTTTTAAACATAGACCGTCTCAAAAATCCTTTTGTTTACAAACTAAAAGTCAATCTTGAAGAAGTTGGTGCACCACAAGAAATGGTAGTAGATATTCCTGAGACATTTAATTATCTTTTAGGATTGAAGATTAAAAAGATAAAGACAAGGGAAAATGGAAGGAAATATCTTTTTATTCTTGGAGAAAAAGAAGGAAAAGATTATGCTATTGTTTGGCGGGAATATAATGATGAATGGAGCGATGAGGATTTTAAGAAAGATAAAGAATTTATCATTCAAGAACTTGAAGATTGGACACCTCATGTTGTTTATATAAATGGACAAAGCGCTTTAACTCCAAAGAATTTTGAGATAAGACTTATTGAGCCTGAGTTCACAAGGTTAATGGGAGGTTTTTAGTGATAATTGAGAAATACCTTATCTTAAATAAATACTTACTTTCTCTTTTTGGGGTAAGTGATTTTAAAGATTTTCAGGAAAAATTAAGGGATGTACGAGTTGATATTGACAGTGATAGGAGAAGTTATTTTGTAAATGTCCTACGGTCATTATCTGAAAAGAAAATCAAAGAAGATGACCTTTTAAGATATGATGAAAATATTCAATCCTATGTAGAAAAAATAAATCGGAAGCGGCGGGAACATCCTGTTTCTTTGAAGTATTTCCAATATCTTGCAATACTTTTTACAGAGATTGTTTTAGACAATCTCAAAAACAGAAAAAAAGAGTTTTTATCTGAATTAAACAAGTTTTTAAAGGAATATAAAGAAAAACACGATATCAACTTTATAAGTGATTTTACCGAAAACGATTTAACCAAACTTGCTTTTTGGATGGCAACTGGATCGGGAAAAACACTTGTTTCACATATAAACTATCATCAATTTTTTAATTATAACTTATTCCGTCCTGACAGCATTCTCTTTATTACCCCAAACGAATGGCTTTCAAAACAACATTTTGAAGAATTACGAAAAAGTGGGATACCTGCAAGGCTTTATGGTGGAAGTTTAGATAGTGGCTTGAAAAATGAAAAAGAAGTTCTTGTTATCGAGATGACAAAATTTGTAGAAGAAAAGAAAGGTGGTGGAGTAACAGTTCCAGTGGAGGTTTTTGAAGGTAGAAATCTTGTTTTTGTTGATGAGGGACATAAAGGTAAAAAATCTGAAGAACAAAAATGGGCAAAGTTAAGAGATAGACTTGCCGAAAACGGTTTTGTCTTTGAATATAGTGCCACTTTCGGACAAATTTTAAGCGAAAAGAATAAAGAGACACTTGAAGAATATGCTAAAGCTATTGTCTTTGATTATTCCTATAAATACTTCTATCTAGATGGATATGGTAAAGACTTCTCTATTTTGAATGTAACACAATCAAACATTGGCGAGCAAGAATTTCAAGAAATAATGTTTATCGCTAATCTTTTGTCCTTTTATGAGCAACTATTGGTATATGGAGAAAATATGCAACTTGCAAAAGAATATAATCTTGAGAAACCACTCTGGGTTTTTGTGGGTACAACGGTTACAGGAGACGAAGACCCTGATGTTGTAAAAATCGTGGAGTTTATAAAAAAAGTAATAACTGATGAAGATTGGGTAAAAGAGTGGACAGATAAAGTTTTGAACGGCAAAACTAATTTAAAGGATGAAGATGATAAGGATGTGTTTGAAAACAGATTTACATATATTGGGAAAAGC
>Ga0080003_1001490_pt1 | contig 12235 bp, 17 predicted proteins | sample JossMetagenome_FD_69206 | JGI IMG/M metagenome (GOLD analysis project Ga0080003, IMG submission 69206) | Hot spring microbial communities from Joseph's Coat, Yellowstone National Park, USA - JC2_E (SPADES assembly) (version 2) | ecosystem: Environmental > Aquatic > Thermal springs > Hot (42-90C)... | reverse complement strand
ACGGCGTTGAGAGGGTGCTTGGCCCTGGGGACTTCTTCTACACGGGGCCCTACGAGCCCCACAGCATAGAGAACCCCTCTGACGAGGAGGCGGAGTTCATCTGCGCCATCAGCTATGAGGATGACATGTCCCTTCAGCCGGTGGAGCAGGGGCCTTAATGGCGCCACTTCTTTCAAAAAGTTAATAAGAAAACCTAATTTTTAGTTCATAAATAGGAGTTAACGAGTTATTTAAAAGCGTTAGCGGCGCTAAGCCTTTAATTATAACGTAAAAAGCCTAGTCCTACAGAGAAGTTTGCGGGTGTGGAGCGTGCACACCTCTAGGCGTTCTGTAAGTGGTACAGTTATAGCTATAATCGTTATTGTAATTGTTGTGGTGGCTGCGGTAGGAGGCTACGCCGCCTACCTGGCCACCAGACATCACCCTGTGACAACTACGACGACTACAACCACAACGACGACTACTGTAACGACTCCCGTAACTACGACAACTACCACGCCGGTAACGTCAATTACGTTCTACACCTGGTGGGCTACTACTGGCAAGGTAGCGCTGAGCCACTTCATACCTGTGTTCGAGCAGTACAACCCACCATACACAGTCACCCCTGAAATAATACCCGGCGCCGGCGGCACAAACGCGAAGTTCACAATAGCTGGTATGATGGAGGCTGGCAAGCCTCCGGCCACCTTCCAGGTGCACTTCGGCCCTGAGATGGCTTCATATGCCCTTATAACCTCGCCTAAGTACTTCGTCAACTTCACCCCAATAGCTACTAAGATGGGCCTCTGGACCGGGGGCGTCACTGAGGCCCTCCTCAGCGGCACATTCAATGGCAGCATGCTCTCAATGCCAGTCAATGTCCACAGAGGAGACCTACTCTACATCAACATAAAGCTGCTCAGGGAGTATAACCTGCCCCTGCCCACAAACCTCAGCACCCTGATATACGACACCGTGCAGCTGGCGCAGCACGGAGTGACACCCTGGATGGTGCCTGGCGCCGACGGCGGCTGGGACCAGCTCAACCTGTGGCAGGACACATTCCTGGCCCTTGCGATCCAGAAGTATGGCCTAGCCGGCGGCGCTAGGCTCTACAATGAGTTCGCCTATGGCACTATAGACCTTGCTAACACCTCAATACAGCAGCTCATCAACGAGACTGACAAACTCTTCGTCAACTTCACCTCATATGATTACCCAGGCTGGCAGAGCCTGACCTGGACCCAGGGCCTCACAGACCTGATAGAGGGCAAGGTGGCCTTCCAAGCTAACGGCGATTGGCTGACAACCTACGCCTACGATTTCCTCAACACGACCACTTACCCTGCCACCGAGCCCTACATAAGCTGGCCTAACGTGACAGTCGTCGTTGAGCCGTTCCCAGGAACTAACGGCACGTACGCCCTCGTCATAGACTCCGTTGGCGTGCCGCAACCCTACCCGACCACCGAGGCTGGCATAAAGCTGGCTGAGTTCTGGGCCTCCTACCTTGGGCAGGAGACCTGGACTAAGTGGAAGGCCACAACCTACTGGAAGAACGCCACGGACTACTTCAACACCCCAGAGCAGTGGTGGAGTCACGAGCAGCTGGTGAGCACGCCTGCCGACCAGTTCGTGTACCAGCTCTCCGACGGAGGCCTCTTCGATGACGTCTTCGGCTCCTGGATAGCGCAGCTGCTGGCACTGCAGGAGACGGGCTCCGCCTACATACCTGCATACAACGCACAGCTCGCCTCACTAGTTCACAGCGAGTGCAATGACTGGGTTGCCGCCGGCAAGATAGGCCTCGGCTACCTGGGCATAGCAGGGCAGCCGTTCGCCGGCTACGTGCCGCCGTGGGTCATAGTGCCAGGGTACTACTTCAACCCAAGCTACGTCTGCCCGACCTACACTCTCCCATGATTTAAATAGTGACTTTTTTAAATCTTTTTCTTGTTTTTAAAACCTTTCAGCTAGCCAAAGGTGTGTTTATAACCCCCCTATAGCTCATCTCGCTTAAGGAGAGGCGAGAGGGCTTCTATGAAGAAGGGCCATGGCGAGGAAGCTAAAGCCAAAACTAAGGAGGGGAAGGGTATCGGCAAGAGTTACATTCAGCTGGGCCTTATGGTGTTGCCTACCCTCTTCTTCAGCGCGTTCCTTATCTACATAGTTGCTTGGAACCTGTGGCTCTCAACGCTTAACTGGTCGCTGCTTCACAGCAAGCCCTCCTTCGTTGGTTTTGGAACGTACGCAGCCGTCTTTAATGGCCTCTTCTTTAAGGTCTCCATTTACCATTCAATGATATTCTCCATTGGCCTGGTGGCCATAGGCGACGCCGCCGGCCTCCTGCTGGCTGGCCTTCTGTACTACCTTCCTAACACCCAGCGCGCCGTCTACCTCTCAATCTTCCTCTACCCGATTGCCATTTCTATGGCGACCAACGGCCTCATATGGGACTGGCTCTTTAACCCAGAGCTCGGCTTCGGCTGGCTCACGTCGCACATAGGCCTACCCCGCCTGAACCCGCTGGCAACGGCCACCTCCACGACGCTTTCTATGTTCCTTGTGGAGTTCTGGGCCTACACAGGCCTCGCCGTGCTGTTCTACCTCGCCTCCTTCATGAGCGTTGACAAGTCCATAGTTGAGGCGGCGAGGATAGACGGCGCTGGCGGCTCTAAGATACTCTTCAGGATACTTGTGCCGAACTCCATGAACGGCTTCATCGTTGCAACCGCGCTGCTCTTCCTCTTCTCCTTCAGGATGTTCAGCCTGCCATTTGTAATAGGTGGAGGACCTACGAACCTGGACCTCATGACGCTGGTTGAGTACGTCTATTACCAGTTCTACACGGAGTTCTTCAGCGAGTCAGCGGCCGCCTCGACAATTATCACTGCAATAGCGGCGGCCGTCATTATACCATACGCTGTTTATGGCATCAGGAAGTGGGTAATGAGGGGGTGATGTAAATGGCCTCATACAGGGCTAGGCTCGCTAAGTATGTGATCCTCCAGCTGGTTGGCGCGATTGCGATAATATTCTGGCTCACACCCCTTTACGCCATGTTAATTGACGGCTTCAAGACAAACTTTGAGGCTACTGCAACGTCAGTGTTCCAGCCGCCTGTAAGGCCTACGCTATCTGCGTACATAGCCGTCTGGAACAGTATGAAGTGGCCTCTGATTAACAGCCTGATAGTAACGGTCCCGGTCACGCTGCTCTCGGGGGTACTTGGAGCTATGGGGGCCTACTTCTTCTACGTGCTCGGGGAGAAGCACCCAATAGTAGGCAACGCGGGCTTCTCAGTGATATCCCTGGCCACGTTCCTCCCTGTGGAGTCAGTGTTCCTGCCGCTCTACCGGTTTGAATACACCTCACACATGGTAAACAGCTACTGGGGGCTGATATTTGCTTACCTACTCTTCTACATCCCCACCGCGGCGCTCCTCATGTCAATATTCATGCCAGTGGTACCCAGGTACCTAATAGAGGCGGCAAGGATAGACGAGGCCGACCACTGGACCATATTCTGGAAGGTCGTGTTCCCCATCATGGTGCCCGGCTTCCTTTCAACACTGATCTTCGTCTTCGTTATGTCGTGGAACAACTTCTTCCTGCCGCTCACCCTGACCACGACGCCATCTATGAGAATGGTGCCCGTGGAGGAGAGGTACTTCACTGGCGGCTATGGAACCCTTTACAACGAGACCTACGCCGCCGCCGTTCTAGCCTCAATAGTGCCCCTGGCAGTCTTCATAGTCCTTGGAAGGTACTTTATACGCGGGCTCGCCGCCCTGGGAGGCGGAGCTAAGGGGGTGTAACCATGGCGTCTGTGAGAACAGAGAACCTCAAGAAGATATTCAAAAAGAGCAAGTCAGAGGTCCACGCAGTTGACGGCATAACCCTCACAATACCGGACGGACAGGCCTTCGGGGTCCTCGGCCCCAGCGGCCACGGCAAGACAACATTCCTGAGGCTGGTGGCGGGCCTTGAGGTCCCAACTGACGGCAGCATCTACTTTGACGACGACCTTGTGTCAGCCCCCGGGAGGATTGTAGTTGAGCCAGAGCACAGGGGCATAGCCATGGTGTTCCAGCTCTGGGCCCTCTACCCTAACATGACAGTTTACGACAACATAGCCTTTCCGCTCCGCAACGCCGGCATGCCCAAGGGCGAGGTAGACAAGAGGGTCAGGGAGATAGCGGAGGAGCTCGGCCTCACCAGGGTGCTTGACCACTACCCTAGGGAGATAAGCGGGGGCCAGATGCAGAGGACAGCAATAGCGAGGGCCCTGGTAAAGAACCCAAGGGTGCTCCTGCTCGACGAGCCCTTCAGTAACCTGGACGCCGCCATGAGGGACGGGGCCAGGGCCCTGGTGAGGAGGGTCCAGAGGGAGAGGAAGCTGACCACGATAATAGTGTCCCACGACCCGGCGGACATATTCTCAATAGCAGAGGTGGCAGGGGTCATAATTAACGGCAAGCTAGTGCAGGTGGCCCCGCCAACTGAGATATATGACAAGCCAGCCAATGAGACGGTGGCAAAGCTGGGAGGCGATATAAACGTTATAGATGTTAAGGTCTCTGATGGGATTATTTACATCTCAAACTCGGTCAAGCTGCCGTCGCCGATCCCCAAGCTGGAGGGTAAGTTCAGGCTCGGAATTAGGCCCGAGGACCTCGTGCTGAGCGACTCGGCAGACGTGCCTGGGATGACCCTAGTGGGCAGGTTTAAGGTGAAGGTCTCAAGCTACGTCGCTGGCATATTTAGGACCCTAGTCTCGCCAACCGACGATGACTCCATAGAGATATTTGCTAACACCAATGGTTACGTAGAGCCAGGGTCTGAGAAGAACCTGCTCGTGAGGCTCCCTAAGGTTAAGGTCTTCGGTGAGAAGGGCGAGAGCCTGACGTTGGCCAGGTCCTGACCTCAAGGTAAGCTTTAAGCCTCAAATGCCAGAAGCTTTTGTAGTGATGTAACGACGGTAAGCTGAGCGACAGGCGACGAAGAGCGTTCACCCTTACTGAAGCTTTGCCCTATTGTGCGCCTTCTTTTATGTCATCGGTTTCCCTCGTTATCTTTTTAATCCCAAGTCCCCGCAGGTCCCCTGAACCCAGGAGGAGGATGAAGGGTGTCGAAGCCCGATTACGTGCTGTTTGAGGTCCCAGACGACCTAGCTGAGGACGTGTATAAGCTGGTTGCGAAGGCCAGGGAGTCTGGCAAGTTAAAGAAGGGCACAAATGAGACTACGAAGGCTGTGGAGCGCGGCGTTGCAAAGCTAGTTGTAATAGCCACTGACGTCGACCCGCCTGAGATAGTTGAGCACCTGCCGTTGCTCTGCGACAGCAAGAAGATACCGTTCGTCTACGTCCCAAGCAAGAAGAGGCTTGGGGAGGCCGCCAAGATAGACGTGGCGGCGGCCAGCATAGCAATTGTTGACCCAGGCGAGGGGGCGGAGGACCTCAAGAAGATAGTCGACAGGGTCAAGGACCTTAGGGCTAAGTCCGGCAAGTGAGGTAAGTAAGGCATGCCAAAGGGTGAGCCTGCAACCTTTGCTCAGGTCGTAAGGATAGCCAACACCGACGTGCCCGGTGAGGACACGCTAATCTACGGCCTTTCAAGGATTAAGGGTATAGGCTACACCACGGCGCTTGCCATAGCAAGAAAGCTTGGCGTAGATCCTACCACGCACATAGGGTACCTGCCCCCCGACCTCCTGAAGAAGCTCGAGGATGCCATTAACGACCTGACGCGCCTTAGCCTGCCCCCGTGGCTTTATAACAGGAGAAAGGACTATGAGACGGGCCAGGACAAGCATCTAGTTGGCGCAGAGCTGATGTTTGCAGCGAGACACGACATAGACAGGGAGATAAGGATGAGCTCGTGGAAAGGCGTTAGGCACAAGCTGGGCTATAAGGTGAGGGGTCAGAAGACCCGCACAACCGGCAGGACTGGTATGACAGTAGGTGTCAAGAGAGCAGCTGCTCTCCCAGGCGCTGGAGGAGAGGGCGGCAAGGTGAGTGGCGGTGGGGGATCCCAGGAAAAGTAGGCGTAGGTGGATAAGTCCAGGACATCCATGGATTAAGGACAGGCTCCAGCATGAGCTGGAGCTGATAGGAAAGTACGGGCTGAGGAACAAGAAGGAGGTCTGGATAGCTGAGTCAGTAGTCAGGAACTTCAGGCTCAGGGCGAGATCGCTGCTGGCCTTGCCAGAGCAGGAGAGGTCCACAGCTGCTAAGAGCCTGCTCGACGCCCTCTACAGGCTTGGGCTCGTCGGCAAGGACGCCGTGCTAGACGACGTCCTGGGCCTCACGGCCGAGAACGTCCTCGAGAGGAGGCTCCAGGCGCTGGTCTATAGGAAGGGTCTGGCGAAGACCCTGCACCAGGCAAGGCAGATGGTAGTGCACGGCCACATAGCCATTAATGGAAGGCGCGTCACCAGCCCAGGCTACCTGGTGCCTCGCGACGAGGAGGACAAGATAGAAATAGCCCCAGGGAGCCCGCTGAGGGCGGCCCAGGAGCAGCAGGTGGGTGGTCAGAGTGTCGCTCAGGGAGCTTAAGTGGGGCGTGGCCCACATCTACAGCAGCTTCAACAACACCATAATACACATAACAGATATGAGTGGCGCCGAGACGGCGGCAAGGGTATCAGGGGGCATGGTGGTTAAGGCTGACAGAGAAAAGCCCTCGCCCTACGCAGCTATGATAGGCGCTGCCAGGGCCGCCCAGACAGCGATGGACAGGGGAATATCTGCCATCCACATAAAGGTGAGGGCCCCTGGAGGCCATGGACCTAAGACGCCTGGGCCCGGCGCCCAGGCTGCAATAAGGGCCCTGGCCAGGGCCGGCTTCGTAGTAGGCAGAATAGAGGACGTGACCCCAGTACCCCACGACACCACGAGAAGGCCAGGCGGCAGGAGAGGAAGGAGGGTCTGAGGGGGCCTACCACCTTTGCCATTTTATTTCTGCATTATTTAAAATACTTTAAGCTTTTCCTCTCGCGCTGAAGCCCTTTCGACACCCTTAATAACTGAGCGACCTTTCTAACTGCAGGGAGAATGCAATGACTGAACAGAAGGTCGACATAGTGGAGCTCAGCGGCAGCAGAATTACTGTTACCATGGAGGGCTTCCCAGTGGCCTACGGCAACGCTCTAAGGCGCCTCGCGCTGTCGGATGTCCCCACAATGGCTGTCGACTTCGCGTACTTCTACGACAATGAGAGCAGCGTCTATGATGAAATCATAGCGCACAGGCTGGGCCTAGTGGTCCTCAAGTCTGATGAGGCCCTGAGGAAGTACGGCCAGCCCGAGGAGTGCGCTGGCGCCAGCGAGAGTGACTCCCACTGCTACGCCCAGGTCTACCTTGAGTACGAGGTACCTCCAAGCTCCTCCAGCGGCGTTTACGTTAAGGCCTCAGACCTTAAGATCTCAGACCCCGACGTGAAGCCAGTCTACCCAGACACCCCTATAGTTTACCTGGCCCCGGGCCAGAGGATACACTTAGCGGCCTACGCCAGGCTCGGGAGGGGCTACGAGCACGGCAAGTGGAGCCCAGCCGCAGTGTCGGTCCTCAGGTACTCAGTCTTCGTTGACTTCAACCCGTCAAAGATGACGAAGGAGTGCCTGGACTGCATCTCAGCCTACCCCGACCTCCTCAGGGCCGCTGAGGAGGGTAAGCCGGGAAGGCTTGAGCTCAGCTACAAGGAGAACACCAGCGCGCTGAGGTACTGCGAGTCCGAGGCCTGTAGGGGGGCGCTGAGCGTCACCTACGATCCCTCAAAGCTCTACCTGACCGTTGAGTCTACAGGCGCGCTGGAGCCAGCAAGAATTATATGGGAGGCCACCAGCTGCATAACCAGAAAGACAGATAAGCTGTTAAAGGAGCTCGATGAGGTGCAGGTTGCGGAGGCTGAGCAGAAGTGAGGAGGGTCGTAACAACAAACGAGGCGCTGCACGAGACTCTCAAGGCGCTCAGGTCGAAGGCCAGGGAGAGGCCGGTGTTGGGCAGGGTCGCTGAGCTGCTCTCAAGGCCTGCTAGGAGGCGCCCCGAGGTCAACCTGAGCAAGATAAACAGGTACGCCTCTGACGGCGACATAGTGCTGGTGCCAGGCAAGGTGCTGGGGTCCGGGAGGCTGAACAAGAAGGTGACCGTTGCAGCTTTCACTTTCTCGGCCGGGGCAGCCGAGAAGATAGCTTCGGCCGGCGGAAGAATTTTAACCCTTAGAGACGCGGTCAGCGAGGTGCAGGACTACAGCAAAGTTAAGATAATAGTGTGAGGTGCGAGCGGCTTGCAGACTCAGGCTAACGTTGAGGAGCTGGTGATCGACGGCAGCGGCGCCATATTGGGCAGGCTGGCCTCCTACGTAGCTAAGCAGCTACTCAGCGGCAAGAGCGTTATAATTGTCAACGCTGACAAGGTCGCTGTAAGCGGTAACCCCACTAGGCTCGTGCAGTTCTACAGAAGCACGGTGCTCAGCGTCAAGTCACACCTGTCCGAGAAGTGGAGGCCCAAGAGGGCCAGGAACCCGCAGCTGCTGGTCAGGAAGGCCGTGAAGGGCATGCTGCCCAAGAACGACAAGGGGAGGGAGGCGCTCTCAAGGCTGAAGGTCTTCGTGGGCGTGCCAAAGTGGCTCTCAAATAAGGCTCCCCAGAAGCTGCCCGATATCATGACCGTGGAGAAACTAACAAAGTCTAAGTACGCCACACTCGCAGAGATAGCCAGGCAGCTAGGCTGGTCAGGGTGATATTCATGGCTGAGCAGGCTGGCCAGGGGAGCAAGACGGAGCAGGTAGGACAACAGGTGCTGATATCTATTGGCAAGAGGAAGACAGCCACAGCAAGGGCATATATAAGACCTGGGAAGGGGCGCGTGAGGGTTAATGGTATCCCCATAGAGATATGGCCTGTTGAAGTGGCCAGGCTCAAGATGAGCGAGCCTCTCATAATAGCCGGCGATGCGGTAAGAGGTCTTGTCGACATAGACGTCAGCGTGAAGGGAGGAGGCTTCATGGGTCAGGCCGAGGCCGTCAGGACGGCAGTTGCTAGGGGTCTTGTTGACTTCTTTGAGAGGTGCGTCGCGAGCAGGGACAGCTGCGACCAGAGCAAGGCGATTGCGCAGAAGCTGCGCAACCTCTACATGGAGTACGACAGAACTATGCTTGCTGGCGACCAGAGGCGCACGGAGCCCGAGAAGTACATGAGGTACAGCGCTAGGAGGAAGTGGCAGACCTCCTACAGGTGATAGTTTTGCTTCCACCTGTAAGGTGCATGACCTGTGGCGCCCCCCTTGGGCACCTCTGGGAGGAGTTCCGCAGGAGGGTAGAGGCTGGGGAGGACCCTGAGAAGGTCCTTGACAGCCTAGGAGTTTATAGGTACTGCTGCAGGAGGACCCTCTACACCAGCATCGTTTATATAGAGCAGGTCGCAAGCTACAGCACAGTAAGGCTGAACAGGCTCAGGGCTGAGGGTAGGGTGAGCGAGGAGTGAGTGAGGACAGGGAGGAGCCATCTGAGGAGAGGGTTGTCGAGGGCCAGCAGATAAGCGAGGCTGAGGAGCAGGGCCTGCTGGTCCCCTCGGAGCTCTACAAGAAGGCCGGCGTAGTATACGGCACGCAGATATGCACCAAGTACATGAGACAGTTCGTCTACAAGGTTCTCCCAGACGGCTTCTACCTACTTGACGTTAAGAAGATAGACGAGAGGATAAGGATAGCAGCGCGCTTCCTGGCCTCCTTTGACCCCGCTAAGATAGCTGTAGTTGTCACCAGGATCTACGGCCAGAAGCCTGTAACCACCATGTGCGAGAAGCTCGGCTGCAAGGCCGTCGTTGGGAGGATAGTGCCAGGGATCTTCACGAACCCAAAGCTTGACATATACGTAGAGCCAGAGGTCGTGGTTGTCACAGACACTAGGACCGACAGGCAGGCAGTCGTTGAGGCCTCGAAGATAGGGGTCCCCGTAGTGGCCCTCGCGGACACGGACAGCAGGATTGAGGACGTTGACCTAATAATACCTGCTAACAACAAGGGAAGGAGAAGCCTAGCACTTGTATATTACCTTCTGACAAGGGAGATCATGAGAAGCAGGGGGCTGCTACAGCCTGGCCAGGAGCCCCCGTTCACGTACGAGGACTTCATGGCCGGCAAGGTAACCGAGGGACAGTGATAAAAGCGTCACCCGTCCTCCGTTCTATTTTATAGTTAAACTGTCCATGTCATTGTTGTATACCTTAAGGTCTAGCTTTAGCATAGGAGCTTGGGGCTCCTGCTCGCCTTTACAGCTCGCACTTGCTCCTGAGCACCGCCAGTATATCCCTTATGCTCTCTGTCTCCTGAACTATAGCTAGCAGCTTCCCTGCGCTGCGCTCCTCCTTGGCCATCTCGCTGGCCGTGCGCTCGACCAGGTCAAGTCTTATCATTACTAGGTCTATCAGCTCGCGCGGGGTCCTTGAGTGCAGGTCCTCCAAAGTGGGCACCCCCTTAAGACTGTTAGGTAAGGCTAACATAAAACGCTGCAATTGCTGAGCATTCCTCGTGTCACTAATTAATTTCGTGCTCAATGATATGCACGACTATAAAGCTTAGGAGCTTGTAATACACGAGACAAACAAAAGCTATTTAGATATTTTAAATAATGTTGTGAGGACGACGTGGGCGAAGCCGTGGCCCAGGCCCTGGCAATAGCGAGGACCATAACCCCGCCAGAGGCCGCGGACCCGCCCATAGACATCTACATAGAGTACAAGCCGAAGGTCAAGGAGAAGGGACGCAATAGGTGGCGGCACGACAGGCCCAGGCGCTTGGTAACCCTCGAGCAGTTCATTTCCGAGCTAAAGGGCAGGGACAGCGTCGAGGTCGCCGAGTTCCTCAAGGTCATAGTACCGCTGCCTGACATATCTGGCCTTCGTGAGCTCCTGACCCTAGGCTATGTTTACGCCTACAGGAACCCAGACAAGGACCCGCCTAACGCCGTAAGGTTCTAGTTTAGGCCGTACAAGGACAAGAACGGCCTCGGCAAGCGCGGCCTCCTTAACGCCCTTCTCGGCGCCCTCGCCCTCATAGGCCAGCCCCTGGTCGAGGCATGGAGGGCCCTGGCAAGGCTCGCCCGCCACGGCACGACGTGAAGCCAGACCATTTCCCCACAGGCTTGTGGGGAAACGTCAAGAGGGCCACGGGCAGCGGCAGGCCCTACTATATCCTATAATAGAAACCCGCGCGCGGCCCCTCACGACGTCCCTCCCCCAAGGCAGGCCCCAATCGGCTCGACTTTTTACACAACCTTACGGAAAACGCTTTTAACCACAGGCCGCCCACCCCAGGCTCGAGACGAGAGGGCTTGGAGGGAGAGGGCCAGTCCCAGGGCCTCCCCATATGCCCGAGGTGCGGGCAGCCCTACCGTTACCTCGAGAGGCGTAAGATAGGCAATAACGTCTACTACTACGCCGTCCACTATGAGGGCTATGAGCGCGGCCCTGACGGGAGGCCGCGGCCTAAGCTCAGGAGGTGTTATCTAGGCCCTAACGTCTACATAGAGGTCAGTAAGACCCACAGCGACCTAGGCATGACGTTCAAGGGCCTCATAGAGGAGGGCAGGGAGAGGGACTACATCAATGCCCTGGCTGAGGCGATAGAGGCGAGGCTGAGGGACGGCAGGCTTAGGCCTGAGGAGGCGCTGGAGCTCGCCAGGAGCCTGGACAGGCTGGCGGAGCTGGCCAGGAGGCTCAGGGACTACGCTGCAGCCAAGTCCTCGGCCAAGGCGACGGCCGAGGCCGTCAATGTCACGGCCCCTAGGCAGGCAGCGGAGGCAAGACAAGGCGAGGCGGAGGCCTACAGGGCGGCCTCAATGCTCACGGGACGGTCGCCCGATGAGATAGAGAAGGAGCTCGCTAAGCTCAAGGAGGCCCTGAAGGAGCTGAAGGCCTCGCACTAACCTCGAGGCGCCTTTTTTCTCACATTTCACTCCCGGGCTCGTCCGGTGTCCTCCGCCCAGGTGTGTACTGTCAAAAATTTAGGCGCCGTTTGACAAAACATCACCGAGGTGATGGCGGGCATGCCTGCGACTCAGAAAAAAACTCCCGGAGCGCCTTGAGCGCGCGCTCGGGGCGGTCTCGGAGGAATATAAGGAAATCCTCAGGAGGAGCGGCATCAAGGACGAGGCCTCAATACTTACGCACGCCGCTGCCGTCTACGGCATGGCCAGGCTGATGGCCTACCTCCTTGGCACTAATTGCGAGGAGCAAGTCGCGCGGTCCCTAGAG
>Ga0080003_1001488_pt1 | contig 12246 bp, 4 predicted proteins | sample JossMetagenome_FD_69206 | JGI IMG/M metagenome (GOLD analysis project Ga0080003, IMG submission 69206) | Hot spring microbial communities from Joseph's Coat, Yellowstone National Park, USA - JC2_E (SPADES assembly) (version 2) | ecosystem: Environmental > Aquatic > Thermal springs > Hot (42-90C)... | reverse complement strand
CGAGGGCGAGTTCAGGGTCCTCAGGACGTGGCGCTTCAGGTTCTACAACGTTAGCAGTATGGAGTGCCCGAGGTGCCACGGCGTCTTCAACTACTACCGGGGCGTGAGCCCCAAGGGGAAGAGGTCGGAGTTCGTGATAAGGGTCAGGCCGAGGCCGAAGGCCAAGGCCCCTCGGCCCTGAAGCCATGCCTAAACCCTTGACGTAGGTTGCCTCGTCAACCTCAGCGGGCTGGTTGAGCTCTACAGCCTTGATATTTCCACGTAAATGTATAGAAAAGTGCTTAAGGCGCAAGGGCCTGCAGGCCCTCGCCCAAGGCAGCGTCAGCGCTTCCTCAGCGCCCTGCTTCGTGCAGCGTCCCGTGAACATGGAAGGACTTTCTGAAATAGAAGAGGAACACGGAAGAATAGCCCTAGGTGCTGTCGCTGCCCTCGCTGAGGTTGATGAGGTGAGCCAGTGAGGCCAAGGTGACGCAGGGTGGGGCGTGTCCCCGCGGCTGGGGCAACCGAGCGCGACTGGGCCCTGCGTCACAGTGTGGCCCAGCCTGCAGCCTTCAGTGGCCTGCCGCGGCCAGCGCCCTTTGTCCCGGGGACACGTGGCGCCCGGCCGGCCCACGTAATAGGGCCTGTAGTGTCAGCCGCGGCCAACTGGGAGGGACACAGAACCAATAGGGCCCTTGGCTGCTGGGGACATCGAGCAAAATAGTTGTGCGTCCCCAGGGACATATAGTTCAACAGCCTGGTGTCCCTAGGGACGTCAAGCTAATGAACTATGTGTCCATGGAACTAATAATTAACATCGCTGGGGGCACTTACATACCTCCTTAACGCCGTGGATCCTGAACTCGACCACCAACGAGCCCTCCTCAACGTAGACCCTGTGAGGCAAGCCTTACCTCAGATCCTGTTAGGCAGAGAAAGTTGTAATAAGTTAAGCTGAGGGCGCCGTAGACCATGACGCCTAGGCTCCTCTTGTGGCGGGCCCGCCAGGACTTGAACCCGGGTCCTCCGGCTCCGGAGTTTAACCACTGCGTAAATACCACGGGTAGGGGAAAGCCCGAGTTCTACATTAGGGCCAAACCGAGACAAACCACGACTCGTTAATTGTTATTCAAGGCCTTTAATGTACGCGTTGTACTTGTACTCAATACCCCTAACGGTTTCAAGCACCCACCTCCTCTGGAATTCCTCGAAGGTCATGCAACTCACCTCATGAAGCCCACCATCACTCATGTACACAACGCACACAATATGGTTGTTTGGGAACTTCGATGCCCAATCAATCTCGTTAGCCGTAAACGAAATAATCCCACCATATCTATCACCCCACCTCTCCCGAGGAATCCACCTACCCTTCACTTCAACCGTGAATAACCTACCTCCCTTAGAAACCACCATGTCGAAGGGCCTTGGGATGCTCCTATAGTCCTCAATCATTTTATAACCCATACTGATTAGATACTCCTTAGCGTACTCGGCAGCCATCAACTCGGTCCTCTGCCTTAAGTGACTGAATCTGACCTCGCTCATGACTGCATTCTCAAAGTCCTCCAGGTACTTCACCGAGGTCTGCATATCACCTCTAACCCTGGCCCTGGCAATACCAACTATCTTATACCCCGGCTCACCTATCGCTAAGTACTGCTGTAGCCTCGCGAGGTAATTCTTCAAATCTGACCACAACTCTATATGAACCTTCCTCTCAATCTCACTCCTCTCATCCTCCTTAACCTCACCGCTATCAGTCTCTACGCTGTCCCAATTTGCCTCGATCTCCCTAATCAGTGCCTCCTTAACCTCCCTACTCTTGCTCAACGGTGTTAGTAAGCGAACTAAAAGTCTCTCCCTATACGCCTCCGTCTCCCTATCAGTTTTCTTGTCTCTCACTAAATATGTTAAGTCAACGATGTAATAACCACCGCCTGGCTCAACATCAGCACTTGGTGGATAGCCTAGCTTAATCCTTAATCCTTTATCAACATCCTGCCTGGGCTTCCACCTAATATTCTCCCTCTCCCTCAGTATTGCCTCGATTCTTCTTCGTAGTTCGTTTAAACGAGGACTATTTAATAGGGCATTATACACCTCATCCTCCCTTAGGAACACCGACGAGCCAATCTCCGTTATCTTGTATACCCCCTCCCCTACCTCGTAGATTTCGAACTCGCCATAGCTTTGGGGAGGCAACGCCCTAAGTGATATTTCATACAACTTCTCCAGGAGGTCTAGGTACATAGTGTACTCATCACGTTCAAGCGCAGTCTTAAGCACCATATCGATAACCAGCACAGAATTAGCCTTTTGACCAAACCTCCAAATCCTCCCAACCCTCTGAACATGCTTAGTGGGGCTCCATACAACCTCATAATTAACAACCACATCAAATGCTTGCAGATTAACGCCCTCGGACATTATGTCCGTAGATATAAAAACGGCGGTCTTAAAGGACTCAGCCAGGTTCGAGGCAACTACCCCAACGTCTATCTTATCCCTAGCCTGCGATGTGGCGTACATAACCCCAAACTCCCCACAATCAGCCCTGGCATAACCATCGAGTGATTCAATAACTCTACAATTGCCCAATTCTCTCGTGAGACTTTGAAAGAGGTACTCAGCCGTAGTTGCGTACTCAGTGAATACAATAACCTTCTTACCAGTCAATTTGCCAATTAGCAGTTTCTTAAGGGCTTCAAGCTTCCTGTCGACTGCACCTGAGTACTGATTCGCCAGTTCCATAAGATCCCTCCAATTAGCCACGCCACTTAGGCAGGAATCCAACTCGCCCTCCTCAAGCTCCTCCTCGTCACACCTGCCCCTCGCAACGACTCTCTTAAGGGTTGTAAAGAAGGATAGTGGGCTTGACATAGCCCTCTTCTCAACAACAACACGGACAATATTCTCGACGTTGTAATTCTCAAGCAATTTAAGAACCTTGTAAAGCGCTTGAGACTCCTCATTGCTTGCCTTAACCTGAACAATCCAATAATTCAATTTAGGGAATATCTTCTTACTTTCGTACTCCTCTACATCCCTCTTCTCCCTCCTAATTACGACATTGTTAACAAGCGATGCAAGGAACTTGTAATCATTCTCATTACCAGTGTGTGGCGTTGCTGTTAGGAGGACGCATCCATTGGCCCTATTGCATAGGTACGCAAGTCTCTCCCTCTCCCTACCCAACCTAATCTTGTGGGCCTCATCTACTACGACTAAATCCCACTGTATTTTCTGTAGCGAATTCATGTAATCAATCATCTTAGCCCTATCAAGCGTGACCAGGTAGACTCGATAACCCAGCGGGTATTCCGGCGATTCGATGAGATAATGTTGTATCTCAAATTTATTCAACTCATCAGACCATTGACTAAGTACCGAGCGAGGAACAATTATGAGGACACTATTAACCCTGCCTAACTCCATTAAGGCTTTAACGAGCAACAGTGCCTGTATTGTCTTGCCTAAACCAACATCGTCAGCAAGCAAAAACCTAGGCCTTGGAAGCCACAGCGCATCTGACACAAGGTCTAGCTGGTGCTTGTATAAGTCCTTACCGGCAAGCCTCAATATGTCTATTAGTGAAACCATGACTACTCGTTAAAAATATTATTTCATTTACCAGTTATATGCGTTCTCCCTCAACGCAGTATATGCTGATTATTCCTCACATATTACCGTGAACTCCAGACGCTGACCCCTGAACTTCTGAACCATATCATCATCTACAGAGATATGTTCGGGTTCGGGGAACTCAAACTCCGTCTCCACAACACTAGGGGTTATATAGCTCAGCGCCATTAACAAACGTAAGGCATTATCATAGTGAGACTTATCCCTCACCCCAAAGCGTGCGTTCAGCTCGATTTCGCTATCATCAGCCTTTTGCTGAGTACTTACTCTAAGTCTAAGGATTAGGCTGAGCTTACGCCGACCCCATAAATAATTCAATAAATCCTCCGCCTTACCAGCCTCTAACACTTTAATCTTCTTAACAACATCACCTTGAGAAACATCATATTTAATGCACTCCTTCTTCCTCTTACCCTTTACGGAAAGTGTTACAGTCCTTTGATCCTTAGCCCCACTCTTAAAGATCGCCACAATACTAAGCGCGTAATCACCCGGCTCCTTAGGTACCTCAACCTCAAAACGATAGTTAGCGCCTGGTGAGGGTACTTTATTCATGGTACCTTTGACGCCGTAAATCAGCTCGCCCATCTCCTCACTCGCAATAACCTCAACATTTACTTTAGTACCTGGAGGTCTCTCAATAGAAGGCTGCTCAATTCCATCAACCAAAACCTTGATATAAGCCCTAACGACCTCCCTCTCGAAACAGCCCTCCGTGAAGTAAGGCCAATAATCCCTCTCCTTCTCTGTCAAAGCGTCATCAACGCTGACCCTAACATCCTCACCACTGGGTCTCTTATACCTAATGTAATACCTAGAGTTTCCTTCCCTTCCCTCCATCTCACGAAGCTTCTCAAGGAACTGCCTAACGGGCCATTCAACGAATTCCTTACCAATGAATATGGGCGCAACACCACTATTCTCATCTAAACTCGGCGTTTCACCCTTACCGGAGCACTCGGGTATCCAAATTAACTCATCATTTATCCTGAAGACGCACCTACGGCCCTTACAATAATCCTTAATGGAACTTAGGAACTCGTCGAAACTTATCGGTGCAGGTGGGAGCTTGGGGTTGTTAAGGTATACGCTCCATAAATCACTTATCATTACGAAGTTGCCTTGCTTTATTGAGTCCTTAATCTTATCGAATTTGAAGATTGTTTCAGCGAGCGCGTTCACAACCTCATCCTTCATCTTACTAATATCGGTTAAGGCGCTGTCAAGCTTTTCAAATGATTGCTCGTTAAATCCAATCACCGCCTTACTAAGCCACGTTTTTATCGTATTCCTAAGTGCAGTTTCGGCCGCGGACCTCCTATTATCAAGTCGATTTCTTAAGTGCTCCTCGATCTCCTTCCTAAAACTATCATTCTCTATATTAAGTAGATCGGGGAAGTGATCCAAAAGCTTATTTTTTACCTCATCGATAGCCTTTATTATCTTGCCAAGTTCAATAACGGCCTTTTTAATACCCCCCTTCTCCCCGACCTCTATCCTGAAATCCTTAAGAACCTCGACTGCCTCCCGCGGCACCTTTGCCTCGTCGTTAGGCAATGCAAACATCAAATTGTTTCTTCTCATGTTGGTGCCGAACTCTTTTATATCCACTGCAAACATCAACTCCTTACTATTACTTAGCTCCTTCTGCCAAGAGTCTTTATCAGTAACTATAACGACTTTTTTACTTTGCGCTTTACCTTGCGACTCAGGGTTTACACCGGTGATGAGAACCTTAGAGAAAGCACCTGATCTATCCTTAACAATACTTATTAATTCGTTAACAGCAACGTCTAAACCATCGATATCTGAGTAAGTAGCGGCCACCTCAGATACGGCTTGCGTTTCGTCGCCTAGGAGCCAATATATGTACTTATCCCCAACCTTCATAACATGGGTTCCCGTAGTAACTTCATTAAGCGCCTCCTTAAGGATGGCTGTAGTAATATCCAAGTTATTATAACTACCCACAAGCAAGTCTTGCTCCGATGGATATTGCCTTAGCGATGGCATAAGCCTTAGGTAAAACGTCGTGAGTAATACGTACCTAAGCATTGAAAGCGCGGCCTTATACGTTGAATCATCTAAGTTCCTATTTCTAATCTTATCCACATCACTCTTATACTCATCAAGAAGCAGTTTCCAATCCGCTGCTGTGGAGCCACCTACTATTAATAACTCCTCCGGCTCCTGTAGATGAGCGAAGGTTATCAACTCTTCCTTTCCCCGATCCGTACGATTCGTATTTAAATAAGCACGTGCAAGTATTCTAAGGAGCTCCCTTGTCATCTGTATTTTCGTTCTCTCAACTAACGATTCATTAGCAAGATTTAGTAAAACATTAAGAAGTCTCGGGTTAACAGAATACGTTTGCTTAAACTCATCATTAAGGCGTTTATACTCCTCATCATTGACCAAGCCCTTCAAGGGATCTAAATCAACCTTCTTAATTGTTATACCGCCCCACCTCCTGAGCACAGCCGAGATGTTAGAGACTGTGTCCAACGAGATCGTTATTGAACCCACTCTTTTAATAGCCTCTATTGACTTACGGGTTTCCAGCTCAGGCTTTTCGGTCGCAAATAATGAGTAAGACACAAACAAGAACGCTCCTCGCGCTTCACGGACAACCTCAGCCAAGGTCTGAATCCAAGCAACGAAATCGTCGCCCTCATCGATCTCGAAGAATTGTGTCTCATCAAAAATAATGACCAACGGCGTATTACTTTTAACAATATCCCTTAAGTTATTCTTGTATTTCGTCTCCCTAAGCTTTCTCTCGAAATCACTCAACCTCTGCCTACCCCTAAAAACAGCAACATTAGGAACTTTACTTATCGACGGTATCTTGATATCAATGCCGTACTTCGTTAGCTCCCTACTAACGCAATCCCCAACACCATTACACCGCCTATAGAGGGCCAGGAGGTGAAGTACAAAGGCTAGGAAGTGCGATTTACCAGCACCCATCAAGGCAGGCATTATGTAAATCTCATTCTTGCCCTCACTGAGTTTCTTCAAGAAATCCTCTATGTACTGCCTAAAGGCTGGGGTTACGTACGTGATGGAGAAGAATGATTGCGGGTCACAGTATATTTTGTACACTTCCTCGGGCTTCTCGTTTAGGAATAATGCCCTATACACCTCGTATACGTCTATGGCAGAGCTTACCTTTCCCTCGGCGAGTAGCTTTAGGTTCTCGGCGCTCATTGTCACCACCCCATACCAAGAAGAACCAGCCTTGAAAGCTTTACGTCAGCATCATCTTCATCGAGCAAGCCCAATTTAGAAAGCTCATCTAAGGCCCTAGCCAGGTTAAGGACCTCCTCCCTCACCTCAGAAGTACACGTGATAAGGATTCTAATTTTAGTTGTGGCATTGAGCTGGAGCTGCCTTAGGCAATCAAGCACTGCAGACCTCCCACGCTGGAGTGAGTAAACCCTCTTAACCTCATCCACGGTGTCATTACGTGGCGCCAACACCTTAAACGTCTTGCGCTTAGCCACATTAGGCCCGCCGGTCTCAACCTCTGTAATCAAGCCAAGCCTAACTAGGTCCTTATGCTCCAGCCCAACAGCCTTCTCTATGTATGACAATGTATCGCTATCCACACGACCGCTCTCACTCTCCATAATCCTAAGAGCCAGGTAAGCATGTGCACCCCTATCAGTCAATTTAATACCGGAACTCCTCAGCAACGCCTCAAACGCAAGAACGACAGCCTGCCTCATCAAGCCGTCAGAACCAAGCTCCACGCCACCAAGCTGCACCGGGTAGTGGGCCGTCAAATACTCCAAGGCAGCCAAGTAGGAGTAAACCCACATCGTCGCACCACCCTTCGTACTTCTCAAAGCCTTAAGCCTAGCCTCAAGCCTCGAAGCAACCTCCCTAAACGCCTCCTCCCTCTCCACATCCAAATCAAGCGGCTTTCCCCCAACCCGCCTCCTCCATGCTGAGACGTAACCGCCGAGAACCGAGGCCTTACCCCTAGCAACAACGTTCTCCTCACTCTCAGTCTCAACTGGATAGGCAGCGACAAGCTCAAGCCCATTCTCACGCCACAAAGCGTCAACCAACGCAGCCCAGGCCTCAGGCCTCTTGGCAACGTAATACACGACAAGTAACCCGTCATCCTTGAGGAAACGTAGGACATTTGCAAAAGCCCTCGTCAGCAACTCAGCAAACGTGACCTTCAAACTGAAGTGCTCCCAACGACCCTCATTCTCACTCACCTCCTTAGGCGCAAACATCTGCCACTGAGTCGGTATCTCTAAGTCAAACTCATCAAAGAACGCCTCAGGCAGGAAGCGCGGTTTCAACTCATTGTTTTCCACGTCACTGAGAGCCCTCTTAAGCCAGACATAGTAAAAGTCGCTAAGCTCCGAATACGGCACATCATCAGCATAAGGCGGATCAGTCACCACCACATCGAACTTCTCGTCCTCAAGTTTGGAAAGCTCAGAAGCATCATCAAGTAAAACTTTCGTGGTATTGGTATTCATAGAATTAGTATTCATAAGATAGGATAAGCCCTCCAAGACTGCATTAATAGATCTTGTAAATGATCCTAGAATGTTGGTAATGAACTTCTCCTCTACCCAATTCCATGTCATTGCTATACCCCTAAATGCGAATACATGTGTAATGAATTTTCTAGTAGGTTCTACACTTGTATTGAAACAATTATGTCTAGTATAATTAACTAATGCCATAGCTAAATACACCGTTACTGCTTCTGCGTATTTTTTCGCGTCTTCAGCGTTCCAACCCTCCTTTAGTTTCTTCTCCTCTTCAACCATGTGCCCTACCTGTCTAATTAATTTGACAAGTTTGATTAGGGTGAGAAGTTGGCGTGGGTTAAAGAATTGATACCATCTATTTGCGCCAAGGATTGGTGTAATTCGTTTCGTCTCATATACAGATATTTGCTCAGTTGGTATGTCTGGGTCTCCCCACATCTTTCTTAGCTCCTCAGCGGCTTTCCATAGCTTTTCCGTGTCTTGTTGCGTTGCTGGTTTGAATTGTAGGTCTCCATCCTTGACGTAGACCTTAACCAGTAGTGTGGGCCTTGCTGGTGATTGCTTCAACTCATCAAGCGTGATCTCACCCCTCAGGTACTTCTCGTAGTTCTCGTTCCACTGCTTAAGCGCCCACTTCACATACCAATCACCATCCTTCTTACTGCCCTTGACTACCTTGCCGTTTACTACGCGGTGATTTATCTCAGCCCTGCAGTATAGGCACTGGGTAGTCTCACCCCTCGCATCCACGTTCTTTGTTGGCACAACGAACTTCTGGTTTGCCCACCTCACGGAACCACTTTCCTCACCTCTTGTGGTTACCTCGGCGCTTAAGTTATCACAATTCCCAAGCCTCTGCTGTCTACATTGCTCATTTAGGTCCACCACCTTGATTTCACCGTTTTGCCACTCCATCCAGGCAAGTCTCTCGAAACCCCTATTGCTACTCTTTACCCTCGCCAACCACCAATTGCCAACCAACGGTGTGTACCTACCACATACTGGGCACTTGACCTCCCACGTACCAATATACACATCAGCATCGTATAGCTCCCTAATCACTGGGTCCTCCCTGAGCTTGTTGATTACCCATGAGCCCCACCTGGCAACGTCATAGATGAGCATAGGCACCCTGTACCTACCGGACTCACTCACCTCCCTCCTACCGCTGAACTGCTTAGCAACGTCCTCAAGCCCTAACTCCTTTACGGTCTTCCCATCAACTTCTACGAACCTGTCCCTAAAGAGCCTCGGGTACTCGAGCACTGCCTTTAGGGACACGTAGGCTGTCGGCAACAGCTCAACGGCCACAGCATCAATGCCAAGCCTCGAGGCCTCAAGCGGTATTGAGCCAAAGCCGGCAAACGGGTCGAGCAGCTTCTTCCCCCTGAGCTTCTCGATTAACCGTTGTGATGGGTTGCAACTATGCACTATCTTCTTCTCGTTTATGCATGGGAACAGGTCGTATAGGAATAGCCCCATGCTTTGGTAGGCGTTATCCGGCAGGAGCGATGCGGCGATTATAGCCCTGGCGCCAGCAAGCGGTTTCCTGGTCCACCAGAAGACCATCTCCCAATGCGGTGGTCTGCCGGGGCCCTTCTCAGCACTGGAGTAACCATTGATGGCGTCGATGACGTCGATTAGGTCGTCGCGCTCGAGCAGCGTAGGCATTGAGATAGTTACCCAAAATTGAGATAGTTATCCCCTCAGAATTAAAAAGGTTACCGGCCCAACAAGACTTAATAACATCACCTAGAAGACGATACAACGCCAAGGTGTCTCTAACCTCCTTAACCCTCTAGGGGATGGTTAATGTCCTGTTAGGGCGGTTATCTGGGAGCAATGTGGGTCACTTAGTGATTGGTCTTGGCATCGCTTCTATACCTGTTCTTTAGTTCCTTACTCACTTCATCTATTCTTTTTAACGCCTCTTCGATTTTCGCCTTAGCCTTCTCAAGCTCCCCATCGCTCATGCTCTTTGTTACTACTCCCCATGCGTAGATTAGCATGTCCATGGATAACCTAGTGAGTAATAACTCCCAGTGAATTACGTCAAGTATTGCTAGGTCGTTCTCATCACACTCAACAGGCATCACGATCGTCCGCATTGGTGGGAAGCCGTCTTTTGAAAGCACGTAATCAGCCGCGATGATTCCCAAGGCTCCAAGCACACCCTTACCATCAATCATTGCCACAGCATGGATGGGCTTTGATAGTGAATTATAGGTTTCATATACGACGTCCATGGGCTCGGTACCAGTGCCAAAGAAGCTGCTTAACCGACCCCTCAACCAGCCCAATGCCTCATTAACCCTATTGCTCAAGCTCTCGTACTGGCTGCAGAGTGCATGATCCTCACAACCCCTACCCTCTTCGCATCTCCTGAACCTGCCCATCTCAAAGCCCTTGGCCAAACTTAGCCTCTCTCCAAGCCAAGTATCGCCGAGCCATCTATCGGCGTAGAGGCCTACTGCCAAGGACTCTATGATAAGCCTCATTGAGAATAGGGCGGAGTATGGCGCACAGTCAAGCACCGAGTGCAGTACGTAGTTGGCTAGTGGCTGTACGAGGTCCATCAGTGCGAACGTGAAGAGCGAGTTAGAGTCGGACGCAGCGGTGGCTGGCGTTAAATCGTATGTATCGTCAATTAAGTCACTAAGATCCTTGAGGAGGCCAGGCCTATTATCAGATCAGATATAAACCTAAGGTTTGACTCACACAAGTTACACGCTATCCTACACAACGGCTTAAACGCATCAGCACCCATGTAAACCACTACTTAAACTCACCGGCACCCATGCAGACCTTAAGTAAACCCCTTTAAAACAACACACTCCAAGCAAGGCTACTTATGACTCTTATGCATTGTCTGTGGTAGTACTCCGGTACAACACCCCTCAAACTAACTCGCTGGGTATCGTTAAATAGCGTTTCCCATTAAACCATAGCAACGCGATGCACGCCCCCGCAGGGTGTTAACTGCGAACTCTGGCACGACGTATGATATTTAGCAAAAGTTTATTAAGTTACGGCTTTATAATAGTCATAGAATAGATATGTCTGTTCAAATCGAGGCTGAGTATTTGGGGTCTGAACCTAAGGGTAATGTGCTGTATCTAAAAATAAGAATTAAGTTAGGAGTTAGTGCTCCACAGTCTCCGGTTTTTATTATGATTCCTAAACTCCGCTATGAAGCGTACCTCTATACGTGCGATAATGAAGCAACTTCATGTAATCCAGTTAGTCAGAACTGCATCTACTGCGGTGAGTTAAATTGGTTAACCGTACCTTGCAGCTCGTGTAGCCAAGAAGTGGAACTTCCGATAATCCTCGATAAGGAGCTCATTGATAGGCTCGTAAGCATTGTGGAGGATAATAAGAGACCAACCTTCCAGGTAACATTCACCACAGACCCATATGTAATACCTCCTCATGTAATGGCATCAGTGCCGCTGCCTAACGCTAATGCTATTGTGGCGACAGTACTGAACTTAAACATGCCTGTACTCATCAAGGGTAACCTAGGTGACGGGCGCCCCTTTATCGTATTATCCAGTGACGACGTTAAACACATCCTGAACAGCATTAAGTACGTTGAGAGGGTTAAAATAGAGGTTGAGGTAAAATTACCCGAGACCACGGAGGGATTGCCGGAGCCCCTGATCGATGCCATTAAGGCGCTTAAGGCGGCCTTTAACGACATTAATAACCTGGACTTCGCAAATGCTATAATTAAGTGTAGAAGCGCCATAGAGCATATTACGAAACATGAGAAGAGGGGCGACGAAAATGTTAGGGTGATTAAGAATGAGGTTAAGGATGCGATACTCAGCAAGTATGATGGTGTTGTAAAGGATTTTTACAAGGGAGTTCTAGATGATATCCTTGAGGTAACCATCCGTAAAACTTATACAATGATGAGTAGGTTCGTACACCCCGATAGCAGTAAGGTCGAGTTCTATCCACGCATGGATGATGCAATTTACATCTGTAGGCAGACCTTAGGCATCATAGACTGCTTGGTGGAGCTTTCACAGGCATATAGTTACTGGGTTAAAGCCTGTGCCTCCGCAGCTAAGCTTGCCTCGCTCAGCCTGCTGGT
>Ga0080003_1001486_pt1 | contig 12247 bp, 9 predicted proteins | sample JossMetagenome_FD_69206 | JGI IMG/M metagenome (GOLD analysis project Ga0080003, IMG submission 69206) | Hot spring microbial communities from Joseph's Coat, Yellowstone National Park, USA - JC2_E (SPADES assembly) (version 2) | ecosystem: Environmental > Aquatic > Thermal springs > Hot (42-90C)... | reverse complement strand
TGCTTGCGAATGTCTCATTGCCAAGCATGTGCCATAGCTCCTCTGCAATGAAAGGCGCAACAGGCTGGAGCATAAGAGAAACAGCAGAAAGGAAATCCCTAACTACTATGCTATTGTTGCCACCGCGGGCAAAATACCTTTTAAGCTCTATGACGCTGTTGAAGAATATGTGCTGATAGGCTTCTCTTGGCTCTATATTTTCCATAGCAAGCGTCGCAAGCTCAATTTTTTCATTAAGCTTAGAGTAAAGCCAATAGTCTATTTGCTTAAGCTCTGCTGCGCTAAGTTCTTCTAAGTTTAGCGCAGTGTCGTATAGAAAGTTGAGCCTTTCTTGTATGCCCCTTACTGAGGCCACACTAAAGTTTGTATCACTGTAAAGGTCGGCACTCGCAACAACGTTTATGCGCAGTGCATCTGCTCCGTATTTTTCTATGCCATCGATTAAAGGCACTACATTGCCCAGGCTTTTGCTCATCTTTTCTCCATTCTCATCGAGAACCATGCCATTTGTCACTATTTGCTTAGGCCAGTAGTCTTGGCTAAATACTGCAAGATGATTGAAAATGTACATAGTAAGGTGGTTTGGAATCAGATCAGGTCCTGAATGATTAGACGTGTTTCTGTACCAATAGTCAAAAGACTCCCTGCATTTTTTAACTATTTCATAATCTATTCCTGTGCTCTTTGCTACATCATCTATGTTGCCAATTCCAAGCATAACATAGTCAAAGAATTCTGGCTTAAGCTTTTCAGGGTCTACATTTCTCAGCAAGTTTGCCACTGTATAAAATGCAGGATATATAGTTGAGTCAGAAAGGGATTCTATAATGTAATTTCTGTCTAGCGGAAACCTTGTGCCGAGCCCCTGAGCCCTTGCAACAGCCCTTAGGTTTATCCATTCTACAGTGTATTCGAATGCGCTCCGCGTCTTCTCAGGCAAAAGCTTCATTGATTTGATATGTTTCCTCACCTTCTGCTTCCACTCCTCGTTGCCATAATTAAGGAACCACTGGTCCTCAACTACTTTTACTACGATCTCTGCGCCACATCTACAAAATACAGGTGCATTTGCAAGCACATATATTTTAACTCCTGCGCCGTTTGCAAGCAGGGCTTCGCTCACTTTTTGTCTGGCTTCTGGTTCTGACATGCCTTCATAGCCGCTTACAATCATAACGCCCCATCTTGCTTCTTCCTTGTATTCCAGTTTAGTTGCACGTTCGATCTCTTCTTCGCTGGAGTCAACACCAAGACCCAATATCTGCAGATACGCTTCGGCGGGAACCTCTGTGCTGATGCCTTTTGTCTTTGCCTCTGCCTCTGCACCAAATGACTTGCCAACACTAATTTTAAGCACCTTTATTGGCTCAGGCACCTGAACTCCTGATTTGCGCAACTTTTCAAGAGCAACAAAATCAAACGGTGCATGCGCGGGCACGCTCATAACAACTCCGGTGCCAACTGCCGGCTTTACGAAAAATCCGTCAAAAACAGGAACCTTTGAGCCTGTAACTGGATTAATGCAGAATTTGCTTAGCAGCTCGCTGCCTGATATTTCTTTTATAACACTTATTTGCATCTGATAAGAAAGCACGCTAACCGCATCTTTTGCAATGTAGTAATTTTTATCGCTCCCTGAAATCTTGCAAAGGACATATTGTGCCTTGCTGTTAACAAATAAGTTTGTAACACCAAATACTGTTTCAGGCCTATATGTTGCACATAGCATATAGGCATCTTCTCCATCGACTTTAAATGCTATCGCCATTTCTTCTTCTATCTCTGGTTCAATATCGTGCTTTGTATCGTGCATGCCCACTGGGTTATTTTCATTAGGGCACCATCCAACTGCATGCTTGCCTTGCACAAGCAAGCCTTCCTTGTTTAAAATACCAAACTGCCACTCAACAAACTTGCTGAAAAAAGGTTCTATAGATACAAACCTTCTGCGAGTATCGATGCTCAGCCCTGCTTTGTAGTAGCCTTTTTCTGCTTCTTTTATAAAGTACTCTGCAATGTACTCAGGATCTACCATTTTTTCTATCTCTTCTTTAGGCACATGGAATAGCGCAAGTTCGTCGAAGAGATCCTGGTCTTTGTTTTTTACGCGCTTTGCAAAAGCAAGCACAGGAGTGCCTGTTGCATGAAAACCCATTGGGAAAAGCACATTGAAACCGCGCATGCGCTTATACCTTGCTAGCATATCTACAGTGCCATAAGTCCTGAGATGACCTATATGAAGTGGCGTATTCACGTAAGGAAAAGCGGCAAATACCATAAAGGCGGGCTTGTCGTTTGGCTCTGCCTCAAATATTTTAGAATCGCTCCATGCCTTGCGCCATTTCTCCTCAATCTCTGAAAAGTTTATCATAGACTCAACAAAATATTTTGATAAGCAAAAATTAAGATGCTTACGGTCAAGCGCACGCGACACAGGTGAAACCAAATAAACATATAGGCAGCAACTTAAAAACAAAGATTTATTAATGTGAATATATTAAATTTCGATTAACCGATATCGAATAATAGATATAAATGCTTGAAATGAATAAAGGCGAAGGCTGTGAACAGTACACGCGGCGAAACACGCAAACTAAACATGTTCAAAAAGATAATCGGCAAAGGAAAGAGAGGATGGCTAAAACCAATAATTGTAGCAGTACTCAGGCGTTCAAACAAAAACGGAAAAGAAATAACTGACGAGATAGAAAAACTTAGCCTCGGGTTATGGAGGCCGAGCCCCGGTTCCCTTTATCCAACACTTGGTGAATTAGTAGAGGAAGGCATTATAGAGAAAGACAGAAATGGCAAATATAGGCTTACAGAACTAGGCAAAAAAGTTTCTTACCCATGGGAAAGCGAGCGTTATGCAAAAGACAATTTTGATGATATAATAAATGAAATGAACGGCTATCTTTCTTATCTCGAAGATTTTAAAAGGGAAAACAAAAAAGAGTTCGAAAAATACAAAAGACGATTTAAAGAAATAAGCAAAAGATGTGAAAGACTTTTGAGTTGAAAAACAAAAACAAGGCAGAGGGAGCAAAATGAAAGAAAATGCTATAGAAATAAGCCATCTTACTAAAAAATTTGGCGACTTCACAGCAGTAAACGATATAAGCCTTAACATTGAAAAAGGCGAAATTTTTGGCCTGCTTGGGCCGAACGGCGCTGGCAAAAGTACAACGATAAATATGATTCTGGGCTTAATACCCCCTACAAGCGGCAAGATACTGGTAGAAGGAAAAGATGTGGCGAAGCAAGCAAATGAAACAAAGCAAGACATAGGACTGGTAATGCAGGAAACTATTGTAGAGCCCGAGCTAACTGCTGAGCAAAACCTGCGCTTGTTCGGCAGGCTTTACCATATGAGCGAAGAAGAGATCGACAAGAAAATAGACTTCTTGCTAGACCTTGCAGGCTTAACTGCATTTAGGAAAGCCTATGCAGGCACATTTTCAGGAGGCATGAAGCGCAGGCTTGAAACAGTAAAATCGTTAATACACGATCCAAAGATATTAGTGCTGGACGAGCCAACAACAGGACTTGATGTGCAAAACAGGACAAAGGTGTGGGAGCTTATCAAAAAAATAAACAAAGAACAAGGAGTAACAATACTAATGACAACACAGTACCTTGAAGAAGCTGATGAAGTATGCAACCGCATAGCAATAATAGACCATGGAAAAATAATCGCATTGGGAACGCCTACTGAACTTAAGCACAGTATAAGCAAAGGGGATATAATAGAGATTGCAACAAACAGGCAGCAGCTTGAGGAAGTGGCAAAGATAGTTAAAAAAACGCTCGGAGAGGAGCCGAGAATATCTGGTGACAAAGTATCAGTTTCTGTGTCAACCGATGCCGTTAAAAAGATGGAGAAAATAATGAACGCGCTGAATGCAAGCAGGATACAGGTACATGGAATAAGCATGCACGAACCTACGCTTGACGATGTTTTTCTAAAGCTTACAGGCGCGTCGCTTAGAGACGCTACAACAGAAAATGTGCAGTCTAGCAGAGCAATGCTTATGAGGAGGAGATAATGAGCTTGCTTAAAGATGCGTATACGCTTTACATAAGAGATATGCTTATCTTCAAGAAGAACTGGAAGACCAGCATAGCAAGGTCGCTCATATTTCCACTGACCCTTATTCTTCTATTAGGCAATTTGGGAACTAGTGCAAGCCACATACCGATTGCTGTTGTAAACTATGCAAGCTCGCCCTCTGCAATGGCCTTCATAAGCCAGCTCAATTCGTTAAATACCCTAACAGTAGCTGCGATTACAACACAACAAAATGCAATGCAATTGCTTTCAAACGGTGACGTTAGCTCGGTAGTGGTTGTGCCTTCAACATTTGGAAAGCCTGGAAGCAGCATTGTGCTCTATACTGACTACTCTTCGCCAATTACTTCACAGGAAGCCGATGCCGCTATTGACCAAGTAGCGGAGCAATTCGGTGCTATGACAAACATACACAGCACAGGAGCAGGAGTAAGTGTGTCTACAAACTACGTTTACGGCGCTGCGAGCAATTACAAAACTTTCCTTGTCGCAGGCATAGTAATAATGGTTGCTGCATTTGGCTCCATGTGGAGTGGAGGCTTTACGCTGATAACCGATAGACAGCTAGGCAACCTCAAGGCATTCATGGCAACGCCAATACACAGGCTTTCAATACTTCTTGGCAAAATGGCATATGGAATATCCCAGTCAATGATAAACGGCTTGCTCGCACTTGCAATAGGCTTGCTTTATGGCTGCAGCATAGCTGCAGGGCCTGTAGGCATAATACCCATAATATGGTTTGCATTCCTTAGCGCGTTAGGGTTTAGTGGCATTGCTACAGCACTGGGTGCAAGAATAAACAAAATAGAGGTATATTCACTTATAGGCATGGCAATAACACTGCCGCTATGGATACTTTCGGGAGCCTTTCTGCCTACGAGCACGCTACCAAAGTTTATGCAACCATTTAGCATATACAACCCTATGACTTATGCAGTCAATGCAGTAAGAGATGTAATGCTAAAGGGTGTGCTGCCAATGGCAACCCTTGTTTATTACTCAATCTTGCTCATAGGTTTTGCATTGGCAACAATTGCATTAAGCCTTGTTCTGTTTAAAAATGTAAGTCCGGTGTAAACATGAAATATACAAAAACCATTGAGATAGGATTGGCGTTTGCCTTTGCAGTGCTTTTGCTTGCACCTCAACTAGCAAAAGCACAAGTCAACAACGCACTATCACTTGTAGATGTAAATGTAGAGCCAAATCCAGTAACTGCAGGTAGCAATATGACAGTAATGTTTGAGTTATACAACTCTTATGACAATTCTTTGAAAAACATCAACCTAGAAATACAAGGTGCATATCCTTTGCTGAATTTTTCACCGACAGGAACATACGAAATATCTACAATAGGCGAAGGCGTATACCCAGGATTCTTTACTTATACCTTCCACATACCAAGCACAACGCCAGAAGGAACATACCAGCTAAACGTTATTGCTACCTATGAGACTACAACATCTCCGCCACAAACTATGCTCGAAATAGGCACATCAATTATGCCTATAACAATCTACGTTTACAACAAGCCAAACATAACAATAAACGCTGAGCCGGCTAGCATAGTTCCAGGCACAACTGTGCCAGTATCATTAATTGTGGCAAACTCTGGAGAAGGCACAGCAAGAAACATTAAAATACAATTACTAAACTCAACCGGATTTACAGTCGAAGGTACAAGCATTATTAATTTAGGAAACTTGCAGGCAGGACAGCAAGCAGAAGCCCAGGTCGATTACTATGTAAGTAGGAATATAACAAACGGCGCACACGCCCTCGACTTCTTAGCAACCTATACCAGCGACACTAACACAACCTATACGCAGACCGTAAAGACAACAATAAGCACTTCTGCAACTCAACCAATAATTGCAATGAGCATTGCAGGCACTGAGCCCAGCACGCTCTATTTAGGCTATAACCAGACAGTCGGGCTGCTCATACAAAACATAGGAAGCGGAACGGCAAAAAATGTAAGCGTTGAAATAAGCGCTGGCAAGGGTTTGCAGTTAATGAGCTCGGCAACAAGCTATTTCTTTGGCGCAATAGCGCCCGGGCAGTCGGAACAAATACCTGTACTAGTTTATGCAAACTCAAGCACAACCACACAAACAGGCACAATAACAGCAAACATTACCTATTACTCGGCAAACTACGCAAGCAAGTATGCAGCAACGAGGCAGGTGGCGTTGACCATAGCACCTTCTGCACAGTTTCAGATAACAGGAGAAAGCTCGCAGGCAACGCCTGGAGCAACAGATGTACCGTTTACTGTAACTATCAAAAACACAGGAAACGAAGAGGCTACAGGGGTGATGCTTAGCCTCGAAAGTATATATCCAATAACACCGGTAACAAGCACATACTACATAGCAAGCATTGCTCCTGGTAGCAGTGTAAATGCAACCTTTATGATAAATGTAGATACGCAAGCAGTGCCTGGCAGCTACCCGATAACAATATATGAGCAGTGGAAGCAGCCAAACGGAGCAGCAAACCAGCAGTATTCAGGAACTACACAGTACTTTGCCGAGGTTTTGTCATATAGCGGCAATGCCTCAGAAACAGCAGAAATAGCAGTAGTGGTTGTAATAATAATAGCGCTAGCAGCATACTACGCTAAGTCAAAGTCTAGGAAGAAAAGAAAGCAGTAATCCAGTAATCTATAGCACCGCAACGCCTGCCAAGAAGCAGTTTGTGCAGCAATAACTAGTTTTTATTTCTTTATTTGCTTATTATTTATGTATTCTCTATTAGTTTTGGCTTGAGGCAGGTGTAAGCACGATCGACAAAATAGAGCTTCATAACTGGAAAACACATAAAGACACCATGCTTGAATTTTCAAAAGGCACAAACATACTTATAGGCCAGATGGGTGCTGGCAAAAGCTCGGTAATGGATGCTATTTCCTTTGCCCTGTTCGGCAAATATCCTGCACTACAACACAGACATTTGACCATGCAAGACATTATAACCAACAGGCCAGTACAAATGCAGGAGGCACAGGTAAGGCTTGAATTTAATATTGGCACAGACACCTATGAAGTTACTAGAGCAATAAGCATAGACGGTGTTGCAAAAGCAACGCTTGAGAAAAACGGCACATATGTGCAGTCACAACCGCAAAGGGTAAACGAGGAAATAGAGCGCATATTGAAAATCGACTACGATCTCTTTGTGCGCGCAATTTATGCAGAGCAGAACAGGCTAACATACTTTCTTGAGCTTTCGCCAAGTGAAAGAAAGAAGGAAATAGATGAACTCCTCGGCTTAGACCTATTTGCAAACGCGCAAGATAGTGCAACAACTCTTGTAAACAGAATAAATGACATGGTAAAAGACGAAACAAATGCAGCAAAAGGCTTTGACCTTGAAAAGCTAAAACAAGCATTACAGGAAGAAAAAGACGAGCTGGCCAAGCTTGAAAAAGAAGAAGAAGCTACAAGACACGAATTAGAAGAAGTAAGCAATGAAGCCAAGAAACAAGAAAACGAATTGCGCACAGCAAAAGAACTGCTTAGCAATAAGCAGAAGCTTAGCAAAGAGATAGGCGAGCTCAATAGCAGAAAAGAAATGCTTGAAAATGAGATAATAAAAGTGAAGGAACAAATTAGCATAAGCAGGCAGGAACTAGAAGAAAAAATAGAAAAGGCAACAAACGAACTCAATACATTAAAAAACAAAGAGCAAAGGATAAAGGCTGAGGAGCAGGAGCAACTAAGACAGCACGCACAAGCAGAGGCTGAAATAAAAACGCTCGAGAAAAATGTGGAAGAACTAGAAGCACTAAGCAAGGAAATCAAGGGAAAAAGCAGCAGGCAAGAAGCAGAAAAGGTTGAAAAAGAAAAGGCGATGCTCGCAGAGCTGCAGCAAAAGCAGGCACAACTTGAGGCAGGCATAAAAGACAATGAGCAGTGGCTCGCAGCACTTGAAAAGCATGTTGCAAAGTGTCCTGTATGCGAAAGAGACCTTGATGACGCGCTTACTGAAAAGCTCATAACAAGCAAGAAAGCAGCAATAAGCACTGCAAAAGAGGAACTTGAAAAGATAAAGGAAGAGATTGAAAAGTACAACACAGAGATAAAGTTGGGCAATGATATAGTAAACGAGCTAGTCTTGAAGGAAAAGAGGCAGGAAGAACTTAAAGGAGTTGATGAAAAGATAAAGTTATTAAGAGAAGCTGCAGAACAAGCAGAGAAGGCAAAACAACTTGCTAGCGAAGAGCTTGCACAAATACAAAAGGAACTGCAGGAAAAGATAGAGGAAAACACAAAGCTGAACGGCCTCAAAGAAGCACTCGATAGAAAGGAAAGGTATGAAAAACAGCTAGATGAAATAAAAAGACAAGTGGAGGAAAAGCAAATAGCCCTTAACGAGATAAAAATTGATGAAAGCAAGGTTGAAGGGCTACAAAGCGCATATACTCAGACATCTGCAAAGATTAGCAAACTAACAGCAAACCTGGATTCTATTTCGAACATGAAAAAAGAAAAGCAGAAGCAGGCAAAGGAAAAGGAAGACGAAATAAGCCGCGTCGAGAAGCTTTACCAAGACATAGAAATTAAGAAAAAGGCAGCCACAGAACTGACAAAATACAAAAACGCGCTCGCTGAAACCCAGACCGCGCTTAGAAGCAGGCTTGTTAACTATATAAACAGAACAATGCAGGCGATATGGCCAGAACTTTATCCTTATGGTGATTACCAGAGCATAATGCTAGAGCCTACGCAGGACGACTATGTGCTAAAGCTCAGAACAAACAGAAAGGAAAAAGAGTGGGAAGAGGTTGAGGCAATAGCAAGCGGCGGAGAACGCAGCATAGCATGTCTTGCAATGAGAGTTGCATTCGCACTTGTTCTTGTTCCAAACCTTAAGTGGTTAATACTTGATGAGCCAACGCACAACATAGACCAGGAGGGCATAGCGAAGTTTGTGAGAGCGCTAGGAGACGTTCTGCCTAAGTACATAGAGCAGGTCTTTATAATAACGCACGATGAGGCTCTAAAGCAGGTTCCTAGCGCAAGAATCTACGTTCTTGAAAGGGATAAAGCTGCAAACGGCGAGACTAGAGTAGAAAGCATGTAATAAAAGGAAGATGAAAAGGACAAAGCAGCAAGCTTAAGACAAAAAGAAAGAATCAGGGCAGGTCAGGCATGAAACAGCTTTGAATGACACTCAAAGGCCAGCATTACGGAACAATATGCAATTTATATTTTAATACTACAACTCAATTAAAGCAAACAAATAAAAAGAGTTGCTGAGAAAGAAAATTATGCCTACTGAAAAAGTTCGCACGCCACAAGATTATTTTGCCGAACAGTTACTAGATTATTTTGCCGAACAGTTTACAAGATTCCAAATAGATATGCCAGTTAGGGAACTTATAAAAAATGGAGCAACGGCAAAGGTTGTTGAATCGGAAGGGCTTGTCTTTCTCTATTTTAACGATAATGGTATTAATAATGGCAAGGAAGTAAGACAAAAATATTATATTTTTGCAGAAGACGACCACTCTGTCCTTATAAAACTCGAAGATAAAAAAATCAGAGAGGGTTTCTACGACAGATCTTTTGAAGTAAAAACTGCAAATTCAAAAGGAGAAGTTAGCAAAATAAACGCAACAGACTGTATGATAGGATTTAGCCAAGAGAATGATGATGATCCTGATTTAGTTTTTATAATATTGAATACACAAGCAACCAAGGAAATCCTTCTGTATCAGAAAATAGGCGGAGAAGGTGAAGAAGATAACCAAGAAAACACTATTATAATAAAAGGCAATTTCTCCTCTATCAGGCGTATTGAGGTTGAAGAATTAAAAAACAAACTTCTTGAAATGGCTAAAAGAAAAGGAAATATGTATGATGCTATGGAAGCCTTTATAGAGGATTTTGTTAAAAATACAAAAGAAAATACATCATACGTATTAGATTTTAGTGATATGAGTGTTTCGACCATCACAGAAATAATAAGAGACGGAAAAAGAAGTCTAATAAACGAAGACAAACAAAATATTCCTGGAATGTTAATATTGAAAGTAAGAAGAGAAACTGTAGTAAGTATTCCAATAACAGAAACACCAGATGAGTTTAAAAACATACAACTTAAAGTTACAAATATGTGCGACTGCAGATTCCTCGAGTCTTTTAAGTCTTTTGTAAGTATAAAAACAAACGGAGCTGATCAAGGTCCTTATTCTTAGATCTTATATATTTACTCACTATTTATCGATTTAATAACGTTAGCAGTAGTCTTATCATCTAAAAAGTTCTTTCCAGCACATATCTGCGCCGAAATAATACCTTCGTGTTTTCTTAGCCATTTTTTGGCATCTTTGTATTTAGGCATCGCACTTGCAACTAATTGCCAGAAAGCGTTGCTATGATTTGACACCTTAGAATGTGCAAGCTCATGTACTATGACATAATCCATTACCCAGCTAGGCACAAATAAAAGCTTGAAGTCTAAGTTTATGTTTTTTGTTTTAGTGCTGTAGCTTCCCCATTTGGAAACGTTGTTGCGTATGCGCACTTTACCAAGCTTTGAACCAAAATACAATGCATTAATCTCTGCTACTCTTGCTGCAACTTTATCCTGTAATGCGTGCGAAATAACCTTGACTGCAAGAGAAGTTATGTGCGCGTTTTCAACCTCTTGAGGCAAGCCTTTTGCTAACTTTACAAGTATCACATTTTTATTTAAAGTCGCACGCGACACAGAAGAGGCAGAATGCTCTACGTTTATAACAAATTCAATGCCTAAAGGATATAGCCTCTGCCCATCAGCAAAAGACAGCGTATCGAAGCCAAGCCTGTTTTCCTTCAAAGCCTTTACAACGCGACGCAACAAAGTAGCATAAAGCTTGAATTGCGTATTAGCATCAGCAGCGATTGGCAACTTTACTACTATTTTGCCGTTTTTAAGCCGAGCGCTCGCAGTCTTTATTTCTGCAAACTCGCGGATTACTTCGTATTTCTTGCCGTTTGCTTCGATTTCCATGTAAAACATCAAGTTTTCCAATGTCAAATTTTATCCTGACATAAGGTTTAAATAAGTTGCAAGGAAAATATAAGTATGGCAATTGCAACACCACCACAGCAGGCAGGAATTTTAAGCTTTTACGACGCGCCCGAAAAAGGCCCTAATGTAGGCGTTAAAGGAATTATTATACTGGTGTTGGTATTTGTAATAGTAATAATAGTGCTCGACCACATTGCCGCATTATAATCTGATGGCTTTCCTATTATTTATTAGTTTAATTTATTACTTATTACTTCACTATGTCGAATACGTCCTTTCTATTTTCAGTAACGTCTCCTTGCTCGGCCATAAAGTAAAGTATGCTCCTTACAGCATCTTCGTCCATTTGCGCTGACTTTGCAATATCAGCAACAGACTTCGGCCCGTCTTTAAGGCATTTCAAAACTTTAGCACTGTTTTTGTCAAAGAAGTCCCTCAACATTATATAGTATTTTTTGTTAAACGCCCTAATCCCTATAACCCGACCTTGTCTTATACTCTCAGAAATAGCAAGCGAAAGAACTGAAGCTTCTGCCTCGGTCTGTAAAACCACATATCCATTCTTCTCCAAAGATTCAACGTCTTTATTTTCCATCCCTTGCTTTATCTCAAGCGGTGGGTAAACTTCTCCCCATGCCCTTTCAGGAGGCACGGGCTCTGGCTCAGCCTTAGCAGTAGAAGCTTCTCCTGGCTTCTTCCTCATCAGAAAATTGTCATATACATATTTTGAAATACTATAAAGCTTCTGCTTCCTCTTTTCATCGTTGAAAAGCACAACAAGCTTGCGTTCTATAAGCCTATCAAGTACTTTCTTCTCGTCCTTATTTAGCAGCTTGTCAACGCTTGCCTCGTCCCTTGCCGGGTACCTTAACGTATCTAGTTTTTTAAGCACTGCAAGCTCTTCGTTGCTTATTGATATTTTCTCAGGCTTCTTGCCACTACTGAGCAATGCTGCGACATCTGCCTTTTTGGCAAATAGAAATGCGTTGTTGCTATATTTGAAAAAATCAACTTCGTCGTTATCGGCAATATGCAGTTGCTCAATTACTTCATAGGGCAAGTAGATTAGGAACTTGTTATCCTTCTTAAAAACCTTTACCGTGCAAACACCATATATTTTATACGCTTGCAATATATATAGGAAGTTTTACA
>Ga0080003_1001483_pt1 | contig 12270 bp, 17 predicted proteins | sample JossMetagenome_FD_69206 | JGI IMG/M metagenome (GOLD analysis project Ga0080003, IMG submission 69206) | Hot spring microbial communities from Joseph's Coat, Yellowstone National Park, USA - JC2_E (SPADES assembly) (version 2) | ecosystem: Environmental > Aquatic > Thermal springs > Hot (42-90C)... | reverse complement strand
TATAAAAATATCTTTCATTTTCAACAACAGTATTGACAAAATAAAATCCATGCTTCATTAGTTGGACTTCATATTTAAGTTTTAGTTTTTCAATAGTGTATTTTGTTTTCAAGTTTTGATAATCCATAATCTCACCATTTATTTATTAAAAATTGTGTTTAAAAATATTATTTATTCTCTAAAACTCTAAACAACTCTTCCATTGATTTAAAATATTTATCTCTCATTTCTTCTCTATAATGATATGCATATTCAAACAATATTATGTTTTCTATTCCATCATTGTTAAAATAAATAACTATTGTATCATTATGAATAAATCTTCTTGTTTTTGATGGCTTTTCATATTCTATTTTTTCCTCATCATTTGTTTTATAATAGAAGCCTAATTCATTCAATCTTTTTTCATATTCACTTCTAAATTTTTCTATGTCCATTTCACCACCTTTCATTTTATCAACTTAAATTCTTTAAATATATCATCTACTAATTCAAATGCTCTTTCTGTTGTAAGATACTCAAAAGATCTTTTAAATGTAACATTATAAGCAGAATAAAGTTCCAAAGATATTTCTATTTTGTTTTGGTCTTTAAGATATTTAACAATAAGGTCTAATATGTAATTATTAGGAATGTTCTTATCATTGGAAATGGCATAATATCCACTTGTGAATTGTTTTTTATAATGAACTTCTGAACTAATACCATAATCATGCACCTCTTCAAAAACAAAGCCCATTGCTCTCAACTTCTTATCATATTTTTCCATCCATTCTTTTAATTCTTTTTCCATATTCATTCACCTCCTAATTTTATCTATTATAGGTTTTAAAACATCAACTAATTTTTCTGCTGGAATGTGATATAAATTATCATAGCCTGTTATGTTGAAAAAAATACTTGCTGTTTCACCTTTTTCATCTTTGGTAATTTTTACTTCTATTAAAGGCTTGTATGCTTCTTCAATTTCTAAAATATAATTAAGGTTTAGCACATTCAAGCCTGTTTCACTTGTCCATCCTCCATCAAATTTAAATCCAAGTCCTGAAAGCATGTTAGTGTATTTTTCCTCAAAATCTAAAAAATCTTTTGTATCAAACTTTTTCATTTCACCACCTCAAACATCAATCAACTAAATTATCAATAAATTTTTTAACTGAAAAGCCTTTTCCTTTTTCATAGGAAGCCTTTAAGACATCAAACAACTCATTTAAAGGAATGTAGTTACTGCTGAATATCTCTCTTTCTTTAATATAATGAAATGCAAAGACATATATTTCTCCTGTTTCTTTATTTAATCTAAAAAGCAGAACAATCCATTTCTCTGGATTTTCATAATCTTCTGCTTCATATTCAATAGCAAAATCTTTTCCTTGGTCATCACTAAAACTATATTTGAAACCAAATTCCTTCAATTTTCCATCATACCTTTTTCTAAATTCTTCTATTTCTTTTTCCATTTTTATCCCTTTTTCAATCTTTCAATCTCTTCAATTAACTCTTCCATTGACATTGGTATTGCTTTTGTGTGTTTGTATCCATTAAGTAATAGTTCTGTTTTTACACTTCTAAAGCCCCAAAGAGTTGTTGGACTTCTTACCTTCAAAACTCTTACAAATGAACCTTGCAATATTTTTACATCTCCAACATATTTATAGACATCTTCCTGCATATCTTCTCCTACATACTCATAACCTTCCTCCTTCAACTTTTCCACAAACAAATCATATCTTTCTTTCATGTTCATATTATCACTCTCAATATAATATTAGTCTTGCCAACTTTTGTATTCTAAAAATACCAATCTTGAAGTTATTGGTATTTTTTAAGATACAAATATGTGGCTTGTTCATCATATATGCAAATCCAAAGTTATTATGCACTTATCTTCTCCTTCAACTGATTCATTTTCAAGAATTTCATAATTTCTTTTCTCCTTATCTTTTTCATTTAGATTTACATTCTCTTTAAGTGTTTTTTCTATTTCCTCTTTTTTAATATAAAGCAAATAAGGAAAATAAAAGTCTTCATTGCTTTTAGTCAAAGCAACAAGTAGATTATTATATTGATAGTTTTTTATTACTCCATCTTTTATTATAAATTTGATTGGAAGAGAGCCATTTATTGCTGATTTGAATTCCAGCAATTCTCCTTTTTCAACTTGCAATGCTCTTATATTGTAAGTGTTTTTGTCATTTAAATCAACATCAATATAGTTTTTCTTGTCAATTGTTATTAAAGGAGATTTTAAAACAAGAAAATCAGCACCTTTCATATTCACTGGCTTTAAATAATCCTCATACAAAACAGCAACCACAATTTCAAGCATTCTTCCATAAACTCTGTCAAAAATGTTGCTTCCAGTTATAAAACTAAAATTAGTTTCTTGAATTGATTTTGCAACAGCATCAACAATTTCTGGATAATTTGCATATTGATTTTTTATCAAATTAAAATGATGATCTATTGCTTCTTCAAGATTCATTTAATCAGCCTCATTTTCTAAAAATTCAAACAATTCATCAATGCTGACATCATATTTTGCTTGGCTTTTCATTCCATCAAAAAAGAGCAGTGATGCAATTGTGCCTTTGCTTTCTTTATTTAAAACAAAAATAATCAAACTATCTTTTTTCTTGTTTCTGTAACTTAATGCTTCATAATCTTCATTTTCAAATGAGCCATCAAACTTGTATCCAAAATTTTTTAGTTTTCCTTCATAATTTTTTATAAAATCTTCTGCTTCCATTTCTACACCTTTAATCATTTCTGTGTTTTTCTAAAAATTCAAACAATTCATCAATTGTAAGGTCATACCTTTTCTTTATCTCTGTTCCTTCAAAAATCAGCAAACTTAATGGTATGTAATTACTTTTCTTATCAAGTGTAATAGTAATCAAAGTATTCTTTTTCTTGTTTATATAATTCACTTGAACCCAATTTCCATGGTCACCACTGGCATCAAACTCATAGCCAAACTCTTTCAACCTGTTATCATATTTTTCTCTAAATTCTTTCAATTCCATTTTCTCACCATCAATAAATATATTAGTCTCACCAAATTAGAAAAGTTTAAAAAGGTTTAAATATAGAAGATAAAAGAATATAAAGACAAGCAGTTTTTCTGGCATTGTTATATTTATAAGATTTATAACATAAAACCAGACAATTGCTGGTATTCCTATAAAAATGAAAATCAGAAGTGCAACTGCAAATAAGACAACAATTAAATCAACAACTATCTCTGCATCCATTTTATCACAAATATATTATACAATTAAGATATTTAAATGTTTTGTTTTAGATTAAGAAAATACTGCATCTATGCAATACTTCAAAGATTTAGTAGGGTGCTTGTGTATGTATTCTAAAAGTTTTAAAATCTCCTCCATAGATGAAGCATCAACATATATTTTTGGATAATCTTCTTCATCAATTTTATCTTCATCAATAAAATCAGCATAATACTTCACTTCATTATCATCATTATTATAAAGAAAACTTATAAAACTGCCTTGAAGTTTTATGGAATTTCCTTCATACATAAAATAATATAATGTTTCTCCTCCATCAAGGTGTTCATTTTCATTAGGTTCATAAAAATATCCAAATTTGTTTAGTTTCTTTTCATATTTCTTTATAATTCCTTTGCAAATTCTTTCACCTTTTAATCTCTTTTTTGCCTTTTCTAATAATTCCTCTTTCTGTTCTTCTGGCAGTGTTTCAAATTCCATTAAAAGTTTGTCTTTTTCTTCTTGACTTTCAATTTCTCTATCTCTCAAAAACTCTTGCAGAGCAAGATATTTTTCATCTATGTCCATAAAATCTCACCAATTAACTATAAATAAATTTAGTTTAAAAAGTATTTTTGGTATTAAGCAGGTTTAATAAACACATTAAAAGTTTGCTTGTATAGTTTTGTTCATTAAGAAGTTTGCAATTCAATTCAAAAATGCAATGGCTTCTACCACAAAGGATTACTAATTTGCTTATCTTTTTAATTAAACCTGCTTTTTGGTGTTTTTATTAAATTACTTTTTCTTTTACTTCACTACAAGGTTGTTTATTTTTTTTTTCACATTTTAATTGTAAAAAAAGGTATTTAAAATTTCAAGATTTTTTCAATTTTTTAAATGCCTTTTTTATAAAAAAAAGCAATTTTGAAAGTTTGCTTTTAGTTTGCTTTCAGCAAACTTCACTTAAAAATTAAAGCCATTGCTACAATATAAAGCAAATAGAATATCACAAAAATAAATTTTTTCTCCCAAGATTTTTTATAATTCAAATTAAAAACACTTTCAATACCAGCAAAGATTATTAGTGGCAAAAATAGATAAACAAAAAGATATTGCAGAGCAAGATAAAACAATTGCTTATCTACAATAAACAAAATACCAAGCACTGCAAACAAAACAATTCCTATTTTTGTTAGAAGTTTCATAGTATCAACTTTTATCATTTTTTAGAGCATCTGCAAACTCTTTTAGAAGCCTTGCTTCTTCTCTAATTTCTGCAATTATAGTTCCTATGAATGCAATGGCAATCACTATTAAAGAAATTCCTATTGCAAGATTAAAACTGCCAATAAAGTGCAGAATTTCTAAAAAGAGCAGTGAAACTGCAAGTGTGTTTATAAAAAATGCTTTGTGTTTTATTTTCATTTGGCTTAAAATTTCAGAAAAGGATTTCATAGTAATATTTTATAAACATTCAAATATTTAAATCTTTCTATTCATTTAAAACAGCATTTTGTTTAATAGATTAAACAAAAAAGCCTCATTTTGTTTAGTTGATTATACAAAATGAACAAAAACCAGAAAACTTTTTAAATACCTTTTTTAGTTTATATTATGAGTAGAATGAAGGCACAAGCAACATTAGAAAGAGGTATGATAATTCTTTCAACATTATTGTTAGGAGCAGTTGTTGTTTATATAATGCTTTCTTTCTTTTCACATACAAATCTCAATGGCAGTTTTTCTGTGACAAACATTAGAATAAATCATTTGACTCCAAATAGTTTAAACTTTTCAGTTATTATAAATCAAAAACTACAAAATCCTCAAACCCTTAAATTTTACATAAACAATATAAATAGTTATTTCTCTGTTGCCAATATGAGTATGCAAATTGCTTTAATGCCAAATGGTGAATATGAATACATATTTGATGGTCCAGTAAATTCTTCTACTTATAAACTATTAAACAATACTTCAAATGAGTTTGTTTTAGCATCTTATAAAAATGCTTTTGGCAAAACAATTTTCACTGAAATTGCCTATCCAATTTCTTCAATTTCAAACACAACTGCAAATGTCAATCAAATAATTTTTTATATCTTTCCTCCAACAACAGACTTTGGAATATCAATAAATGGTTATCAAAACTTAATAGAAAATGCACAAGTATTAGATTTAGGAAATGGAATTTATAAAATATCAGCAGTTCAAACAAATCCTAACTCAAACTACTTCTTTGATTATTGGTCTTCTTATGCTTACAGAGGAACAATCTCTCTGTCAAACACAAACTCTTCAACAGCATATTTAAGCATAAACAATGCCAGTGGCTATGTTGTTTTATATCTTGGAAGTTATGGAGCAATTAACTTCACTTCAAACAAAAATGATTTAATAAATAGTCAAAACATCTATCAATGTGGAGAACCAAATTCAAGATTTTGCATTGACAATTCAGTAAGAAATCTTTACTATGTCTATCAAGAAAACAAATCATCATTTAGTTTTTCATATCCTCCATATTTCAGAACATCAAGCCCTTATAAGAGATTAGGTTTCATAGGCTTCCAAAACTCCTATGATGCTTGTAAGTTTCCAAGTCAATCAAATCAACAAAATGTTCAAAATATTCCAGCACCTTGTGTTGCAAATGCCACTTATGTTTATCAATATTATATAACAGCAAAAAGTTCAAACAGCAGTGAAGGTCTTGTTTCTATAAGATTTGCAAATAACACACAAACTCCTTTTGGTTCTTTTGAAAGTGGCTGGGCAGAGCAAAACACAACAGCAACTTTTTATGCTGAACCTCATGCACAAAACATAGCAAATATGACTGGTTATGTCTTTGTGAATTGGACAGGTTCTTATTCTTCAGCATCAAATCCACTTTATATTACAATTACAGAACCAGTAAATGAAACAGCAAACTTTAAATCTTGCAAACTATATTCTTTGCAAGTTTCATCATCAAATTATACAAGAGGGAGCACAACTCCATCTGGCACATCTTATTATTGTGCAGGCAGTCAAATAACAATTGAAGCAAATGCAAATTCTGGCTATCAATTTTCTAATTGGAATGGCACATTATCTTCAACCTCAAATCCTTTCACATTTACTTTAAACAGCAATACAATTGAAACTGCAAACTTCAATGTAGTGCCTCCACCCCCACCATCAAACAATAGTGGTGGAGGTTCTGGAAGTGGAGGTTCTGGTAGTTCTGGTCATGGAAGTGGAGTTCTTAATGCCAAATTTAACCAAGCACTAATTACAAATATTTATCCTATAAATGTTTCTGATAATCTTTTACCAACAACAGAAGATTTAAAGATTGCTAATTTCTTTGTTTATGAATGGGTGTCTTTATATAAAGAAATTATTTGGCAAAATCCACAGGCTCCAAATAACAATTATGCAGACAATTTTTCCTTTTCACAAGTTTCTCTACATAAAAGTTGGGGCAGTGCAATAGATTGTGTATATGGAGATAGTAAAGGAGCACACTTTCTATGCATTGGACAAAACAACACATCCAGTATCACATTTAACTTTCCAAGCAAATTCACAATAAATAGCACTTCAAACCTTCCAACAACTCTTTATGGCAATTACACCTTCAATTATGCTCTTGTTAATTTCACATATGTTTTTAAGAATGGGACTTCAATAACATCTTTAAGCAAATCTTTGAGAAAATCAGTGTTTACTTTAAATGAAACATTGGCACAAAGTTTAATGCCAACAGGCTATAATGCATCAAAAGTGACTTATATAAATTCTAGTGTTAAAATTTATTACAAACAAATAATTAAAACAAATAATCCTAATTATACTTCTTCAATAAACATTTACAATTATCCAGCAAAAGAAGGAAACAATATCACAATTTATACAAACACACAAGGAATAACTTTAATTCCACAAGGCAATCAAAATAATCCAGACCAATATGTTTCACAATATCAATATTTAATAAATTATAATAAGAATACTCCTTCACAATACACACTTTATATAAAATTAAATCCAAACTCTAACATACCACAATATTACGATTATTCCTTACTTTTAGCCATTTATGATAACACTACAAAAAGTTTTATTACAAATAATTATCAAACTTATACTCAATCACAACTTTTATCTTCTCAGTTTAATCTAAATACAAAAGATAATTACAGCATTTACGCTGTCTATTATATCCCTGTAAATATAACAACATATATGTTAGGAAGTAAATTTAAGTTCAGCACTATTGGCTGGCAAAATGTTCCATATTACATTACCAATTCAACAAGTAATCAAACACTTCCTTATCAGTCAGCAGTAAATAGTTATTCTCAAATACTCTTCATATTGCCTCCAAATGATGTCACAATTTATAACTACAAACAACCAGAAACTCCAATTTTAGAAAGTGGGTACTGGAACAACAAGGGACAATTTTTAAATGCACAAACAATTTTAGGAGATTATGGAAACCCATATGGTTGTTTAATAAATGGTGATATTAGTGACTGCACTGGCTTTTATTATTTTGCTATGTCAAATCCTTCAATAACTATGCCTGATGAAAATTACATTTTTAATAAAGCATATGCGATACCATCAGTAAATGAATCAAATGATCAAAACTTATATTCTTCTCGTCTAGGATCTCTTACAATTCTGCCAGTTCTACCACACGCATTATGGACTGATTATCCTATTTATGGTTTGTTTTTCACAAACGTTTCAAATCAAACAAATTATACATATCCAGTCCAAGGGTATTTCTATCCTTATTACAGATTTTACAATGCTTCTATTTCTTTAAATCAATATATATATTATTATTTTGACTCTAATGGTGGAGCAGTAATGAACATAAATGCTTATTATGGTTATTATATTCCGTTTTATCAAGAAACAGATACAATTCTACCTATGTATCCAATTTCTGTTCCTCAATGCAATCCTAATCCAGGCTCAATAATGAACTTAATAAATGATGCTAAAAATTCGTGTTTTGAAGCAGTCGAAGATAATCTTACTTTTGCCTCTTCAACACAAGCAATTCAAATAAATATTCCAAGCAATTTTTATTATTGGATTAATTTTACATATGAAAATGAATATATTTACTATGAAAAATGGGATGCCAAAAACAACGGATTAAATAATACTTTAATAAATGACGATCAAACTACAAAGTTTGTTACTTTTGGAACAACAAGAATACAAATTTATCCTTCAACTCCATCTTCTGGCAGTCAATATAATGTTTTTGCGATTTATGTGAATGCGACATCTCAAAGTGGTCCAGATCCAGCGTCATAAAACACCTCAGATCATGCAGTTTTGTGCAATAAATCATATATTGCAGGATTTTTGGGGGAAAGAAAGCCGGTGTGATTTAAAAGAACTACTCCATTCAATTGTGAAGCAGAATTTTCAGCAATGCTATATGATGTGTTGTCAAGAATTGCACTATTATTAGAAATTCCAGTGTCCTGCCCTAAAACCCAGTAAAACATATTTCCTTTTGTATGTATTTTGTTTATTGTGTAAAGAGCAGAAGCATTTTTATAATTATTTGTTATAAAATCTAAATAAACCTTTTGACCTACTAAACTTGTATTAACAAAAGTAGAATTTTCTAACAAATCTCCTATTGTTATTGACACAGGGAAATAAATTCCATTGTATTCTATTTCATAAACAGAAAGATTGTCATAAAAATATGCTTTCGTTTTATATGTAATATTTTTTGTTATATTAGCACCACTGCCAAATACTTTCCAATGTTTAATTGGAATAGGAGAAGAACTTTCAATAGCATTGGCTTCCATATTTAGAATTTTAGTAGAAGTGTTGTTTGTTATGTTCTTTACGCATATCTTTGATGAAATGTTTGGGTTCATAACGCTTGAGAAGATACTGCAAAATGTTTGCTTCTCGAAGAAATACAGGGATGCTATTACTATAATCAACAAGAGAAACAAAGCTCCTAATTTTGATAATATTCCCATATCTATCAATAATATTATGCAACAAAAAGTATTTAAATGTTTTCTTTTTTTATGATAAGTTGTTGCTTTGTTGTATATTATAACAACTTGCTATTCTATTCAACCAAAATCAGATAAAACATTTTAGCGTCAAAAACCAATTTAAACTACTATTTCTATCTATATATAGTGAGTATGTTGAAACTTGACAAAGATATTGACAAAACAGTAAAGGAAATTATATCAGCATTAAGTTTTATAGGTCTTGCAACAAAAAATTATAGTATTGAAGACATGCTAAATATAGATTTAGGCGATATAAACGCTATTTATAAAGGTTCACAAACAAACAATACTCCTATTGCACAAAAGAGTTATGCTTTTTTAACTGATTTATTTAGAAATTATGGTGGAAGAACTTTACTTGATGTTTTAAAGAAGATGTATGGAAAAGAAGCAGATGTGTATGATACAAATTTGCAGGTTGAACTAATGAAGGAAATTAAAAAGTTAGAAACATTAGGAAAAAATCTAAAAGATTAGAAAGGAATAAACTATTTAGCTGAAAATTAAAAATGAATGAAATGTGAACACCGTCGCATTCCCAAATGCAAGGTTGTGTTATATGGTTTTATAAATCTTCTAAAATAAAAGACTATGTAAATGCAACGTCGTGTTATATCGCCTTATAACCATCTGATAAAGGATTATGGGTTGTGCTTGATTTTGTTAGGTTGTGTTTGTCGCGCTCGATTTTGGTTGTGTTAGGTCGTGTTTTGTTGTATTGTGTGATTGCGTGAAGTTGCAGTGGCAGTTCTTACTCCTTATATTCCGTTTCCATAAATACGCGATAAATGATTCATTTCATACATCTTTCTATGTATTTTTCTTTCAATTGCCTTGACTTTTTCTTCACCAAGCTTTGAATTTAGCAACTTGTAAAATTCATAGCCATGAAATCTTGTGTGTAGCTTATAGTGGGCTAACTCGTGGTATATTAAATATACAATAATTTCTGAATCATGGATCAAGTCCTCATTTAGTCTAATTATTCTTTTTCCCATCGAAATAGAAGCTCCTTTAAGCTTTAACTTCTTTATTATAATCTTAAAATCATCTTGTATTTCATAATCTTTTTTGGCTTTTTCCAATATTTCTTTAATCTTATTCATTTTTTCACTTTTATAATAAATAATGTGTTTAAAACACATCAATTTCTAAATCTCTTTGCTAAACTTATTATTGATGTCTATTCTACCCAAAACCCTAACACCCGTTGTTTTGCTTGGAGATGTCGTTAGACAATTGCAACGAATTCCGAGCAACTCAATAGATTTGGCGATAACGTCACCACCATATTGGGGTCAGCGTGACTACGGAGTAAAAGGTCAGATTGGTTTGGAAAAGACACCAGATGAATATATTGAAAAACTGCTTGTTGCTTTTACTGAATTAAGGCGTGTTCTAAAAGATACAGGTTCTTTTTTCTTAAATATTGGTGATAAATACATTGGCAAAGACCTTCAAATGATACCTTATAAACTTGCTATAAAAATGCAGAAAAATGGGTGGGCTTTGAGAAATATCATTATTTGGCACAAAACAAATGCGATGCCATCTTCAATAGATAATAGACTCGCAAATACATATGAGCCTGTGTTTTTCTTTGTTAAAAAGCCTGATAATTATTTAACGCCAGATTATTATTTTAATCTGGACCCAATTAGAATACCGAGCAGGACGAAGTTCAAAACGGATTTGCCACTTACTTTAAGTATAGAAGAATATAACAAGTTAAAAATAAACAGAAAAAGTGATTATAATGGAAAGTTTAAAACTACTCCTAGAATAAATCTTGGTGCGTCGCCCGGTGCAAGGTTGTCTGTAAATGGCGAATTTTATTCAAGACAGCGAGTTTATGATATTGATGAGGAGCTTGAGCTCAAAATAATTAACTTGCTTCGCAAATATAGAAAACTAAAAGGCTTATCAATCGACGAGATTGATAAATATTTTGGCTATAAAAATACAGCTGGGCATTGGTTCAGGCTTGATAAAGGTGGTCGTTCACTACCAAAGCCAGAGGATTGGTTTAAATTAAAAAAGTTGCTTGGGATTAGAGAAACAAAATATGATAAAATAATGACAGCAGAACACTATGTTTTGCAAACGGTTAAGCCAAATCCGCTTGGTAAAAACCCTGGCGATGTCTGGGATATGCCAACTGCAAAAATAAAGGAAAGTCATTTTGCTGTTTTTCCAGAAGAACTGCCAAGAAGAATAATACTTTCTGCTTGCCCAGAAAACGGAATTGTTTTAGACCCGTTTGCAGGTAGCGGAACAACATTAAAAGTTGCAAAAGATCTTAAAAGAAGGAGCATTGGAATTGAGTTGAATAGAGATTACTTAAAAATAATAAAAAAGAGATGCGGAGAAGTGAAAATAATATAGGTTTGCTAAAATCATTTTAAATAGCCAAATTAAAATAAAAATTAGGTGCGAAAATATGACTGAAATAAATTTTGATGGATTGAAGATGACAATAAGAAGTGAAAATTTGAAAACTAAAAATGTTAAAGAATATGAATATTTTGAAAGCGAGGATTTTGAAAAAGTTTTTCAAGTGCCAAAAAAACCTATGTTAAAAAAAGGTGTAGAAGATAGTTTAATAGATGTCGAAAGTGGCGATGTGATAGGTAGTTTTGTGCTACCATTCAATTACGAAAAAGAAGATGTAGAAGAGTATAAAAATTTCTTAGCAGACGCATTCGATAAGATAAGAGAATCAAGAGAACTTAAATTTATTGAGATAAGAAGAAGCGAAAATCAGAAAATAGTAATAATAGTAGAGCAAAAATGACTTTATTCCTTCAAAACTTTGTACATTGTAATTGAGTCAACAAATCCTTTGCCCTCAAAGTAAGCATACTTTGGGATAGTCCCTGCTTTTACAAACCCAAATTTTTCATAAAGATGTATCGCCCGTAAATTATCTGCATAAACATTTAATATTACCATCCTATACCCTGCTTCTT
>Ga0080003_1001480_pt1 | contig 12308 bp, 15 predicted proteins | sample JossMetagenome_FD_69206 | JGI IMG/M metagenome (GOLD analysis project Ga0080003, IMG submission 69206) | Hot spring microbial communities from Joseph's Coat, Yellowstone National Park, USA - JC2_E (SPADES assembly) (version 2) | ecosystem: Environmental > Aquatic > Thermal springs > Hot (42-90C)... | reverse complement strand
ATAAAAACATCAGCATTAGAGCAAGCGAGGAGGCTGGCAGAGGAACATCATAACAGCGGTCTCGTCAGGGCCATAGACCTGGCCATGAGGCTGAGGGAGAGATGAGGAGTACGGACAATACTTGGAGACTCCATCTATCCGGCCGAACCAATAACGATAAAAATACGTTTGGCCAGACAAGTCTATATCTTCCTGTAAGGAAAAATCTTAAGGGATTCTGGGACAGATTGCCTGCGATTATAAGAAAAGCGTATGATGAGTGGACCAAGGAAGAATTCAATGGAGGCAAGCCATGAGCGATTTCTCGAATGGAAGCTATGAAAATGAAATTTCAGACCCCACTCGGGAAAGGTACAGGAGGCAGAAAGAGCAATACAGGGAGGGGCGCAGAAAGATTGAGGAGATAGAGAAAAGGGAAAAGAACCTTTCCAAGATGTTTTCCTCACTTTTCTATGGTAATGATGACGAGAAAAACGTCAAGAAAATAGATGATGCATTTTCAAACTACACACTGTCCGAACGGGAGGAACTCTACACCAAGATGCGGTACATCTCCCCCTGGAAGGATGAGGAAACGAAGTCAATTTTCAGGGGAGCAACGGCAAGGGAAACACTCACATTTCTCATCATCTACGTCGTCACGGACGTAATTGCGATGGTCTTCCTGTCGTTCTTTGTCTGGAATCTGACGGGGAATTTTACCTATATTCTTTATTCGGCTGCCGTATCCGGCGGCCTGTTATCCATAATGCTTGCCACAAAAGGGGTGATTAAACTTGCTCGGAAGAAGAAAGAAAAACCAGAATGAGGAAGATGGAACTGCGGACAGAGGAGAGGAACTTACCATCAGGCAGAGGTCTCCCAGGACAGTCGCTGAAGAGGAAACATTCAACATCGGCGACTACATAATCATAGGCATAGCATTTCTTCTCCTGCTTTCCCTGGTATTCCTGTTTTACAGCGTGATACCGAGTATAGGCTGGATGATATACTACACCACCATAGAATACCTCACAAAACCGATGAGCTGGATGCCCCTCTGGTGGGGGATCGTCATATTCCTTGCCCTTTTCTTCTTTGTGGATCATATAAAGCCCATAGTGTACTTCAAGAACCAACATAAGTGGTACAGGAGCATGTATGAGGATAACGGTCTAGTGCACTTCAGACTTGTAAGACCATGGAGGGCAGAACTGATCGTTGATGCCCGCAAAGTGGCGGGAAGGGACGCGCGGAAATACATCATAAATTCAAACCTGGACATAGTTTATACGGGAAAGAACATACATGTGGAAGGGACGGACGTATTTGAGGTTACGCTTGTAAGAGATATAGAGCGGAGGATGGCCCTCAAGGAGGAGCAGAACGCAATTCTCCAGAGACAGGTGGCATCCCTCACCGCCAGAGTGATGTACTGGGAAAAAGAGATGGCGAAGATCCGGCAGCAATCAAGAGAGGGGGAGAAATGAGATGGGGAAATCGGCAGCTGTAGTCATATTCCTCCTTATCATTATTCTCGGTACTGTTCCCATGATGACCCACGGATCCACCGTCAACGGTGTGATACTGAGAGCCAACGTCAATGAGATGTACATAGAGAACCAGCCGATACCCGTGCAGGTCCAGGCACTATATTTCGTCAATTCCGTTCCACAATCCACATCAATAACACTCGACGTCACGGTGCAGAACCTCTCAAGTTCCGTGTCTTTCTCTTCAGTATATAACGTCAGTTCAGGGATCCCCACATTCATATACCTGAAACCCCTCCCTGTGGGTTTATACTCCTTCACCGCCTACGCAACCGCCCTCGGACAGACATCACAGCAGACTGAGATGGAGTTCCTTGTGGCACCCCCGCCTGTCCCCTACACCGCGTCCTTCGTATCCGGCGGACTGTTCTCATTCCACAGTGACATGCTTAACAGTACCGGCCACTACAACGTGAACTACACGTTCACGCTGAACGTTTACTATCAGTATCCGGGCGGTGCGGCAGAAGAGGTCAGCAGTTACACAAACATAACAAATATAACGCTCCGGTTCCCGGATTTAGGACAGACCGTGGTCATAAACGTTGTAGATAAGTACGGCTGGCTCAACGGGATGAATATAAATCCTGCGGAGGGGATATTCTCAGGGATGCCTTATTCCTATGATTTTAACATAGTGAATCAGGCGCCCTTCAGCTCCATATATGCGGTCAATTTCATCCCTGTCATCATAGTGATAGCGGTCGTCACGCTCATCATGCTGTTCTTTTACAGGAGGCTGAAAGGATGATTCCCGGAATGGGCGGGGAAACGGCGTTCCAGCGGTACCAGACCCAGATTTACGAACAGATAGGCGAGCCACAGAGAAGAAAGATAGAGAATTTCATGGACCACTGCTGCATGGAAGCTGAGGAAATCACCGACGGAGATATAGAAGAGCTGTACGAGATGGCCGGTATGGTGGACCCTGACGGCAGGCTCGGTCTTGTGGAAATGCTCGATAAGCTGGACGTTGGAGCTGTCGGTCTGAAGGACCGCAGGATTGCACTGAGGGCAAAGGGAACGATAGAGGGGTACCTCAGGCAGACCTGGTATGGAAAGAACGCGGACGTGGATAACAGGCCCAGGAATGCGGTAGCCGATGCAGTGGCAGAGGGCCTGGAGAGGCTGAGGGAGGAAAGCCTCGAGGATTACCTCATGGAGCATCCCGAATACGGCAAAAGGGAGGAGATAGAGGACCAGAATGTACAGAAGAAGATCAAGGACATGGAAGCGATGATCATAGAGCTGAAACAGGACCTGACACTCAGGGACCAGCTGATTGAAAAGCTGAAGGGGGAGGTGGAGAGAATCACGAGCGGGGCAGGGAGATCCCTCATATCGATGGAGAAAGAGCCGGAAAGGGAAATAAATACAGGAGAGATGAAAGAGGTTCCGGGAATGGTAAAGGAAGAGGTGCTGGAATTCAAGACGGACAGGTACTGGAAACTCGAGTACAGGGAAGACAGCCCATCAGAGGTAAATCTTGAATATACACTGGTACCGCCGGAGAAATTCGACTCGTACATCCCCCTGAGGGTTTCCGTGGAGAATGAGGAAGGCGGGAGGAGGGTGGGCCTCATTCAGTTTGAGGTCCATTTCTCGGGGAAGGAGCATTATGAGATGTTCTTCAACCGTCTGAGGTCCGTGATATCTGGGTATCTTGATAAGGGGGAGGTAGTGACGACGATACCCGTCAGGGATTCATTCACCAAGGACATGGACTTCTATCCGAGGATGGAGGGAGGGGAAGTATCCCGTGTGCAAATCGGTAAGATAGACGTGAGGCACTTCAGGGAGGACTGTTTCCTGACGTTCACTCTTGGGTCCTCGTATCTCAGGTATTTTGTCTGGCTGCCCCGGGACAGCCTTCCGGAATTCCTGGGAGATATAGGGGACCTCGTGGAGATGGTGATGAAGACTGGCAGTGCACCAGAAAGGACGGAAAGATAATGCCGCAGCAGGCCTGGGCCACGGAAAAGGATAGGGAGTATTTTTACAACGCCTATGAGACGAGGAAGATATGGGCAGGCAGCTTTGACCATCTCGGGCCGTACCGCCTCATGCAGGAGATAGAATATTACCTTAAGAACCAGATGATAAATGGAGTCCAGGCGCAGGAGATTATCGACGCTTATAACGAGAAGTATCCGTCGATGGGATACAGGGCCATGGTAATACAGGCGCCGGGAGGTTACTCAATAGTCATTCCACATGGCAGAGGGATAGAGAAGGCCATGATGGAGAAGCCTCAGAGCATAATAATTGCAGGGGATACAGGCTCAGGAAAAACGGTCACGAGCTGGACACTGGTATGGAAGATATGGAATGCCCTGGGGCAGAGGGGCGAAGTCCACGTTTACGGGGACATTGACAACATTACAGGGGGCCTTTTGAGGATGAGCGAAATGGGGAAGGCCAATTACGAGCTTTCAAAATTCATCTCTTCCATAACGGCGCACACGGATGACCGCACTCCCGGGATCCCGCAGGAGGAGAACATGCCGCAGATAATTCTCTACAACGAGATGGGAAAGCACCAGATGTCTAAGAAGGCGATGAGCACGGAGAACATAGAGATGAACCTCAGAACGTTCAGACAGCGACATACCCTGACGTGGATAATACACAACGTTATCCGCGAGGCTTCCCTTGAATCAGTGCTGAGAGAGACCTCCCAGATCAACATATTCCGTCCCATGTCGGGTAAGCTCCTTTACAGCCTCAGGAAGAACTCGCCGAAATCGTGGCTCCCTGCGATCGATGCCATAATCAATCTCAGCTTCAGGGAGGGGATATGCATATATCCCGTCATGAGGGTTGGCGGAGGCGATGTCATGGAGATATATGAGACGGAGGCCCCATCATGGTACTGGCAGGCTAAGGACCTCGCGGAGATGAATAAGAGGATTGCCTACGGCGATGAATCCGTCCCGATGAGCGTTATAAAGGAGGCCATAGCTCTATACAAGTTCAATGAGATGTCCTCCAGGGATATAGCGTCGTATGTAAGGGAAAAGTACGGATACGATAAGAACGGCCAGTGGTGGCTCAGGACAATAAAGGAGTACGATCCCGAATTCATACCTCACAAGCCGGGTAAGAAGAAAGGGGAGAAGGGTGACGGAGAGGAAACTCAGGATGGCAATATACCTCAGGGTGAGCAGCAGGAGTGATGAGGAGACCCCTGAGGACCAGAAGAGGCAGACCACGGAGAACCAGCGGTACAGGCTCGAGGAGTGGCTTAAGCACCGGACGGATGTGGAGAGCGTCGAGTGGTTCAGGGATGAGCAGACCGGACGGAATGCCGAAAGGCCTGGACTGAAGGCTCTGCTTGATGGTGTGAACAGCGGAAGATTCAACATGGTCGTGGCCCTGAGGATTGACCGCCTATTCCGATCAATGAAAGACCTTGCCGAGATAACGTCTATATTTCATGATAAGAAAGTGGGAATGATACTCATAGATTCGGGAATAGACATAGACCCGGAATGGAACAACCCCACATCTGAACTTCTTCTCCACATCCCCGGGGCAATAGCCCAGTTTGAAGACGTCCTGATATATTCCAGGACGAAGGACGGCCTGGCGAGACTTCTTAAAGAAAATGAAGTGCGGGAGAAGAATGGGCTCCCCAGGAAAAGGATAGGTAGGCTTCCTACGGTTTCAGGGCTAACCCAGACCCTACAAAATCAGGAGAGTTCATACAGGTCCCAGAGGAAATGGAGACTCCAAGAAAGGTGGTCCGCCTCAAGCAGAAGGGTGCTGGGTACGGTGAAATATCCGAAAGGCTGCACCTCAATAGGGAGACTGTGAGGAATATAATAAAACATAAAGAGCTGTATTTTTAATCGTCTGATGATTTTGCCCACTTAGGTAGGCAGCGGGTAAATCTCATAAATTCCTAAACGATTAGGGGTGTTGAAACCGAACGGTTTTAACACACCCCCTTTCCCGTTTCCTTAGTATAATTCTTAGTTATCAGGGGAAAATAAATTTATTTTCTAATTATTATACAGACAGCTAATGAAAGAAAAATCCTGAAAATTGATGAAACACAGATATATATTTCATATTACTAAGGGCATATGATTCGTTCATTCTTTTCTTTGTCGTACTTCATTATTTATTTCGTCTTAAATAAATGCCAAGATGTCATGATCTGATCTATCCTTAAGAACTTCATCAACGAGGTTTGTCATTCCTTTTCCTGGTTCTCGCATGAATAAAGTTTATTCTTACCAGATCTGGTAAAATACTAGAGTTTTTAGAAATCCTTATCATTTAATGAAAATGTTGTATATTTGATCAATAATTAGTCTTGATGGACTCTTTGACAATTATTATGTTAATATTTGGAGTATTAGGCAGTTTAGGCACAATATTTTACATATTAGATCTTTTTAAAAAAACTAAAAAATTGACTTGGAAGGATGTTAAAAAAGCATCAGAAAAAATTTTCAACGAAATGGCAAGGGATGGTTTTAAACCCACGTTAATTATCGGAATAGGGCGTGGAGGAGCCATAATGGGCTCTCTGATTTCTGGATTATTTGGGCATATACCCTTGGTCGTAATTGATAGAAAATATACTTGGCTTGACGGAAGGAGATTTGATGATCTGCTATTGAAAATACAATTTCCTGAAGAACTCAGTGAGAGTGTCCTACTTATTTCGGGTGAAAGCCATACAGGAAATACTATGAGGACATACTATTCATATTTTAAAAATTTAGGCGTAAAAAATTTGAAGACAGCAACATTCTTCCACCTTAAATCATCAATAGAAAAAATAGATTATATCGGTATAGAGGGGTTTAAAGATCTCAGAATGCCCTGGATGATCAGTAAAAATTATGTAAGAGACAATCTTAGCGAAGAAGAATTTAAAAAAATTTCCAAATCCGTAATGGATAATAAAAATGATAGAATAATTTACCTTATTAGGCATGGTGAGACCGTCTCTAACTTTAACAATTCCTTTTCTGGAATTACCGATGTGGAATTGACTGAAAAAGGTATAAAGCAGGCGGAAAGGATATCAGATTTCTTGTTTAGTGAGCATATAGATAGAATTTATTCGAGTCCACTAAAAAGAGCAAAAGATTTTGCAAGAATCATTCAAAAAAAAATTGGGACAAAACTAATAATTGATCAAAGACTTATAGAATTAGATTACGGTGAATGGGAGGGTATGGAGAAAAACGAAATTTTAGAAAAATACAAGGAATTATATAAAAAATACACTGATGATCCAGAATCATTTAGACCTCCGAATTCAGAGGATTTGCAAAGTGCAGAAAACAGGATAACGGAATTCTGGAATGAAATTAAATTTACAATGTTGAATGAGAATTTAAAAAAAATTGCAGTAATTACTCATAAAGATATTGGAAGGATTTTAATATGCAAAATTAAAAAATTACCGATTAAAGAATATAGGAATTTAGAATTCGATAATGGAGGGATTACTGAAATAAAACTTGAAAATTTTAGTGAAATAATAATCTATGAAAATAAAATAGTTTAAAGAGGATTTCTAATAACCTATCTTCGCCAACTTATAACACTACAGTTTCAGTTTGAGTTCTTCTCTGCAATTATAGCTAGGGGAGTGTATCCAGTTGACTATAAGGAATTCAATGAGGATGACATAAGCAATGAAGAGAGTAAATTTGAAGGATTGAAGGAGAGTCTGGACCACTACATCATCGATGATTTTGACAATGAGAGACTCAGAGAAGAAATCTAAATTGAAAATGAGTTTCCTAAATATTCGCCACCCGCAAGTTTAGAGGGGCCAACAAGGGACAGATGTTTTCGTATCATGATTTAAATCAAATATTATTGATCTTTTCTGGCTTAATTTGTTTTGATTTCCACGTAATACCTTCTTGTATTCATTAGACATGCACGTCTTTCGCTTTCCCGTCAGGCCTGCACAGTTCAAAAATTAACTCTTAAAATCCTCTTGTAAATGCTAAAATAAAGGGTCAAATTTGCGATATAAGAACTCAGATAATTAATTTATCGTCCTTACCCCCATGTCCCTTTAAAATGAATATTTTGAAAGCACTTTTCTTTCTAATATTTGGATAATGATTTCTATTTCCAGGAACATGATTATGGTATGTTCACTGCTGTGAACGTGAACAAAACAGTTCTGGACTCTGGATAATACTCATTGCTCAGATGTTCACGGTATGTTCACGTGAATGAACAAGTGTGAACAAAATACCTTTAGACTCTGAACAACACTCATTTCCCAGATTTTCATGGTGTGTTCACTGACTGGGGGCACGCCAATGACGTAGCTCAGCGTAGCAATTCACGTATTGATTGGAACGAGAATACATCGACGTTTTCAGACATAATACGGCAATACGGCAGAAAAAGCTAACACATCTATAGATACGCATCGAAACCTACACCGTTGGTGTAACTCGGTGTAATAATTGGTGTATTGATTGGAATGAGGATATATCATTGTTTTTAGACAAAACGCACCAGTCCACCAACGAAAAGCTGATACATCCCATAGGCTTGTCTGTGCATATTTGTGCTTATTTGTGTAATTTTTATGACCATATAATTAATGGGTATCCTCTGGTCCCCCAAGTAATTTATAATCAGGTTAGGTTATTGCACAATATTTAATAATATTGCATAATCTTTGGACGCCACAGTGGTCTCATCGATAAGGCATTCGTCCTAGCCCATGGATAGCAATTCAAGATACTTTGGCCTTATGACACGCCTGCATAGTTTAGAAATCACTTTCAAAATGTGGTTTTAAAGTCAAAATAAAGGGTCAAATTTGCGAGATAAGAGGTCGGGTAATATGGATTTTTACCTTTTGCCCACCATGTCCTCTTCAATGGCTCCATTTCTCACTTTCTTTCAAATCTCTATGATTCTTCGTGACAGGAATGGAGGGTTCATTTTTCTGGCGAGGAAAGCCTTAGTGGAGGATCTGGACAGGTTGAAGGAAGCATTGGGAACATATGGGAGATACTTATAGGTTCGCTCTTCAACGAATGTCACAACCTATTCTTCCATTAATAACTTTATCAAAGAGATTTATCGTTTCACGACCCTCTCACGAATAAAGTTTATTCTTACTACGTCTGGTGAAATATTAGGCTTTTAGAAATTCTCATGATAATTTTGATATTACTATCAATTCATTATTGGCATCATAAAATAAAATGAAGTTAAATTTTCCCAATGTAATAAGCACGTCTTTTTCATTTAGACCGTTAAGGTTCACAGGGATTGACCATCCTGGATTAAAAATTATGCCTTTTATTTCAATTTTATGATTGTTTAAGTCTGTTCCTATCACCTTAGCTGCCGTTATTATTCCTATCATAATTGTGTTGCCAATCCTATTGATCAAATTGGGAGAAAGGTAAATCTGATCTATGGTAAGTAGTTCAGCTTTTTCACATGAAACAAAAAAACTAGAGAGTAAGATATTCATCTGTTCCGGTACTTTGATTGACATATTTGCATTCTCAATTTCATTCTTCGATATTGAGTAAAACAGTAATTTATTGGCATCAATGCTTATTAGATTATCCAGTAACGGTGAAACAGGCTTTAATGAGAAAGTATTTCTACCGGACTTAAGTCTCAATAATGCATCTCTTACAGTTTCTACCCATTCTGTTTTCTTGTTTGACTCTTCAATCATTTTTACCTTACGTTTAACATAAAACGTATAGGGAAATAATTTTTATGTTACCATGTTATTTAACAACTTCCTAAAAGAGAATTGGATTTCTATACATTTAGGCTAAAAAATGTAGAGATATTCCGTTAATCTTATAATAGGTCGCATTCTCCTGTTTATTTGGATGAAATGACACGAGAAGCTTACCACAACTAAATAGTTTGGTACCATTCTATCAAATTCAGCCAGATATTAGAAATCCTCTTTAAAGTATAAAATATTTCATAATCCCAACCAGAAAACTATTTACGATAAATATATCATCGGATAGAGATCCTTAAGATCTCCACCCGATTATAAGCCGCATGAACTTTTGGGTTTCAACCACCTCTTGGCTCGCATGTTTTTATTTGGGTTCCAAATTTTCGATGGCAATTTTATGAACAAATAATAATATTTAAACTTTTTCATGCAACAGGGTGTGGGACACAATTATTTTTTACCTTTTTTCTGAACAGTTCCAGGATTCTTAGTTATTATAATAGGGTGTCCCAAGTCACGCCAAACGACAACATCCATTATCTTCCTCATTCGTTCGTAGAACGGTATATCTAAGCTCACTGTTTTCACTGCCGAAGAAAGGATACAGTCAGTCCTCCCTTATTAACGTAAAGGTGGTTTCCTTATGCCTTTTAATGAATTCGACCACACAGTCTGCAATAGACTCGGCGAGCTCATCCTGCATTTCCTTTGGAAAATCAGGGAGTATGAATTCAAAATAGAACCTTCCGAGGTATGTAATGAGAAAGGTATTCTTCTTACCGATTCTTGGGAACAGGAATTTCTTGGGCTTGAGCTTGGGTGGGGATCTGATATCAAGGATATAGTCATTCGTGACTTCTTTATTCGTGTATTTCTCGTTTACTATCCCTGCTTTGCCTGTTTCGTTATCTTCCGAGGTTTTCGAACTGATAGGTTCGTTGTTTTTCACAGTCTCCTTTTTAGTGGGTTCGTTTGTGTTCATTATTTCTTTGTGGACAGTCTTGTCCATAGCTGAATTCTTGATCTGTGAATAGACACTGAACGATATATGGTATTTCTTGGCAATTTCTCGGATTGGAAGGTGCCTATCTATATCCTCCTTTATAGCCTTGATTTTCTCGTTCGTAAGTTCTCTATTCATATTTTCCTCCCAGTCTCGGAATACTGCTTGACAGTCAGATCCCCCTGGACTGAGACTATGGCGTGCTTCATGATAATATAGTCCTGGCCGGTCCTTGAATCAGTGACCATGATATCAAACTGGCCGTATCCCTTGAGTTTTCCGGTTACCGTCCTATTGTTCATTAGCTCAAAGGTCAATAATTTCCCTACAAGGTGTGCTCCGAAGTTATCCAGTACTCCATAGCCATAGGGCGTGTTATACCTCGCTGGCATTCTATCCTGTTTCTGTCTGTCTTCCTTCGTTGTTTTCTCCACGTTCTCCATCATTTTCTAATCTCCTGGCCTTTGGGCCGACATTCTTGCGAATGTTTCGTCTCAATCTCAGAGACTCGTCAGGGCCCTTTATCTCGTAATGGAAAGTAAAGTCTGAATCTGGGATCCTCACGAATTCAATGCGGTACATTCACATTGCCTCCCTTGTTCGCTACGGAATAATCGGGGTTCATGGAATATGAGACAATAGCTCCATTGTCAAACTTGAAATCACGTATAGTCCCCTTGTAAATGCTTGTTCGAACTCCTCTGACAATTCCTTTCTGAAAGAACGTAAGGTTGCTCGGTATAATGACAACGAAGTTGTTGTCGATCTCAGCAACGAGGAATCCATATATTATTCTCCCTGACTTGAGGTTGATTCTTATACAGGAGTATTGCGGAACTGTGATCGTGCCGTATTGATATGAAACAGTTACGAATTTTCTCATGGTTCTAACCTCCTGAATTTTTCAGACTCTCTATTGGTATGTATTATGCAACGAAAGACGATATCAGGATTGTTAATAATGAGACATTCATTTGTTGTCATTTTCAAGACCTCCTTTATCAGTCTGGGAATTCCTGGTTTCAAGGACTGTTACTTCTGGATAAAACGCAAAACCTTTAAGATCACTTTTGTTGAATGATTCCTCTTTCCCCTCGATAATTCCTTCGTAGAACCGATTAGAATAGTATTGGACGAGCACGTAAAGTTTGTCTTTGTCCACGCCGATAATAAACCCTCTGATGGATCCGAGGGATTGGTGATATATCTTGATTCTAGAGTACTTGGGAACTGTCACGGTTCCACCGTTGTGTGGAATTGTTACTGATTCATTCATTTCCTCAACCTCCTTATTCTTTCCATGAATGAGTCAAGTATCCTTGTGATAGTTTCGTATTCCACGACCAGACCGAATATCACGAGAATGCCCAAACCAAGACCTCGGATTATCGCTTTCATTCAAAACTCCCTCCTTCCCCTATGTTTTGAGAGAGTTGGGGGGTCAAAAGGAATTACTCGTCTTAACCCTGACATCTCTAATAACGCCCAGCAAAGAGGCATTTTTTGTTCAAAAATTAGAAATGCTGTCATGGACTCACCTCACCACTCTTTCTTTAAACGTGACGTCAATTTCTTGATATCATCCCTGGAGAGTTTCATTTCAGGGTGTCTTCTGAGCCATGTCTTCTCCTTCTCAGCGTACCATGCCATTGAATCTTTGACATTTTCCGGAGGATCCAAAGGAACTCCTCTTATTCCAGGTCTCACAATGATGTTACGGTTCAGCATTTCGTACGAGAAGAAGTCATCCCTTTCCTGTTTCCTGTTTCTCAGTGCCCTCCGGATCTTTTTCTGAGTTATGATGAACTGCAGGCCTGCAAAATCAGTGTTACGGCATATCTCATAGGTATCATTCTCTTCGGGAAGCCATATCCTCTTTGAGATGTCTGGATCAAGGGGGCAAAGATTTGCGGAACAGTTATGGAAGTATTTACAGTCCTGTGGGGTCTTTAACACGGTTATTTTTGAACCGTTTCTATAAAAATTTACATATCCTTTCTTCACACCTTCAGTTTTTTCCATTTCCATCTCCTCCTTGCAGAGCTTGAGTATTGAA
>Ga0080003_1001479_pt1 | contig 12315 bp, 11 predicted proteins | sample JossMetagenome_FD_69206 | JGI IMG/M metagenome (GOLD analysis project Ga0080003, IMG submission 69206) | Hot spring microbial communities from Joseph's Coat, Yellowstone National Park, USA - JC2_E (SPADES assembly) (version 2) | ecosystem: Environmental > Aquatic > Thermal springs > Hot (42-90C)... | reverse complement strand
GAAATGGGAAACAAGATAGCCGCAAGCAAGGCAAACGTGATCTTTGTAGAAAAGGGCATAGATGATGTAGCACAGCACTATCTTGCAAAGGCAGGCATAATGGCGGTTAGGCGTGTAAAGAAGAGCGATATGGAGAAGCTCACAAAGGCAACAGGAGCTAACATAGTGACAAGCCTTGATGATCTATCAGAAAAGGATCTTGGATTCGCAGGCCTTGTAGAAGAGCGCAAGATAGCAGGCGAGCAGATGGTCTTTGTAGAGAAATGCAAGGACCCAAAGAGCGTTACAATATTCATAAGAGGAAGCACCCAGCAAGTGGTAAATGAAGTAGAGAGGTCACTCAACGATGTGATAGGTGCAATATCTAGTGCGATAGAGGAAGGCAAGTATGTAATAGGTGGCGGCAGCATAGAAATAGACGTTGCAAACGGCCTACGCGCATATGCAAACAATACAGGTGGCAGGGAGCAACTAGCTATACAAGCATTTGCAGACGCAATAGAAATAGTCCCTAAGACGCTTGCAGAGAGTGCTGGCATGGATCCTATCGATACCTTGGTGCAGCTGAGAAGCAAACACAATAGCCCTGATGGCCGCGTATATGGAGTAGACGTTTACAAGAACGCCATAGGAGATATGGAGAAGCTAGGCGTAATAGAACCACTCAAGGTAAAGGAGCAGGCAATAATAAGTGCAAGCGAGGCATCAGAGATAATACTGAGAATAGATGATATGATAAGTGCGAAGAGCAAGCCAGCATCTAACCCAACTCCAGGCGGAGAAGGGGCAGGCATGGAGGATTGAAATTAGTTTGTTTTTTATTATTTTTCCTCCTATTTTTATCTGATTGCGTGGAAAAGATAAGATCCTTTATAATTGCTGGCACTCCTGGAGCAGGCAAGAGCACCCTTCTCTCAAAGGTTAAACTAAAGAATGCAAAGCTTGTTAATATGGGAAGTGAAATACTTAAATATGCTAAGTTATCTGATAGGGATAAGCTCAGGTACTTGAGCTTTGATGAGCAAAAGGAGCTTAGAGCAAAGGCTATAAAAGGACTTATAAGAAAGGGTGGCAATGTTATAATAGATACACACCTCACAGTGGAGCAGAATGGCAGGTTCCTGCCAGGCTTTTCAATAAGTGAGTTAAAGAAGCTGAACACAAAAGCGCTTATCTATATAGATGCCAGCGCAAAGGAAATAATAGCAAGACGCGAAAAGGATGAGAGCAGGAAGAGAGAAAATGAGAGTGAGGAAGAGATAAATACGCAGAGATCATTAAACATTGCGTTTATGGCTTCTGCTGCTTCAGAGCTCAATATACCAATACTCATATTTAGAAATAGTGAAGGTATGGCTGATGAGGTGGCAGGCGAGCTCGAAAAAGCATTAAATGAGCTGATAAGATGATAGCTTTGTTAATAGTGCTTATTGCTGTTCTCTATACACTTTTTTCTTTTGTAATTCAGAGAAAGATGGCTAACATGAAAAAGGTTTATGAGATACAAGAAATAATAAAACAAAAGAGCAAAGAGCTAAGCGATATGGTTAAAAATGGTGCAAAAAATGAAGAGCTTATGCTTAAACAGCGAGAGGTAATGTCGTTAGCATCAGAAAGCATGATTAACCAGATGAAGCCCATGATAATAATACTGCCTCTATTTTTAGTTGTATATTACTGGCTTTTACCATTAATCTTTCCTACACATCCTAAGGTAATAATCGATGGCACACCATTTACATATAAAACCTTCTTTATAATTATTGTATTTATCTTCGGATTAATACTTTCAGTCTCAGTTATGCTCATTGATAGAAGTAAAAGGAAAAAGGAGCAGCAGGCAAAGATAAACCAAGTGGACACACAAGAAAGCAAGCTTAATTAAGGCAATGAGAAAAAGTATTTTATATATATTCTTTCTTTAATCTTATACTTAATTTTGGGTGTTTAAGTGCCTAGACCAATGTATAGGTCAAGAAGCTTAAGAAAGCTAGCTAGAGTCACGCCTAAAAAGAGAAATGTAATGCATTACAAAAAGAAGGCAAGCAATAGGCCGCACTGTGCTATATGCGGTAAAGAGCTTAACGGTATTAATGTTAGCAAGAATGCGAAAGGAAAGAGCTTAAGAGCTAATGCAAGAATCTTCGGTGGCGTACTATGTGCAAATTGTGCGGCAGACATAGTTAAGCTTGCAAGTAGAATAGAAAACGGCGAGCTAAAGCTCAACGAGATAGGAATAAAGCAAAGGAATTATGTATTGCAGCTTATCTCACATTAGCTGTTTATGAAAGCGATAATAATATCTGGTTTGCCAGCGTCTGGTAAGAGTACAGTTGCGGAGATTATTTCAAAGAAGCTAAACGTGAAAGCGATAAACGTTGGTGACATCTTAAAATCGAAATTCACTGAAGCAACATCAAACGACTACTGGGACACAGCAAGTGGCTTTTCTGCTCTAAGATTGCGCGAGAAGAACGAAGAGATAGACAAAAGCGTAGATAGAGCCGTGCTGCGCATAATAAAGAGGGGCAACATAGTAATAGCAAGCTACGTGATGCCATGGCTCTCAAAAATAGGCTACAAGATTTGGCTCGATGCAAGCTCAGAAGAAAGGGCTAAGAGGCTTGCAAAAAGAGACAAGATAAGCATCGAGAAAGCAGCAGAAATAATAAAGAAAAGAGATAAGGAAAACTATCTATTATATAAAAGGCTCTATGGCATAAACTTGGGAAAAGATAAGAAGCCATTCGACTTGGTAATAGATACAGAAAAACTTTCCCCAAAGGAGGTAGCAAACATTATAATAGAAGGGATAAAGAAAAGCAGGAGAAAAGCAATAAAGAAAAAGGATAAAAAGCAATAAAGAAAAATAAGAAAGGTAAGGGTGATTAAGTGGCATTAATAGATGTAGGAAGAGTGTGTATTAAAAAGTTCGGAAGAGATGCCGGAAGTAGGGCGGTGATTACAAAGGTCATAGACAAGAATTTTGTAAATATAATAACTGCAGAAAGACCAAAGGAAAGAAAATGCAATGTCAAGCATTTGGAGTTTCTCAGCGAAAAGATAGACCCAAACGACAAAGCACAACTCCAAAGAGTGCTGGGAATAACGTTGGAGAAAAGCGAAGCACAGAAAAAAGAAAAGGCAATGCATAAATAAGTTTTCTGGTAAACCTAAAATATGATAAAAATAACAAAGAAGATAAAGAATATTATTGAGAGGGACAAAAAAGTAATAATGCCCACAACAAGGGAAAGCTACCCATTCATTTCTTCGCATGGGGATGGCGATTTTGTATATGATGTTGCGGGCAACAAGTTTATAGATTTCTCAAGTTTTATTGCTGTATACAATTTGGGTGTAAATGCAAATAAGCAAATAAGAAATGCGGTAAAGCAACAGATAGATAAGCTTATGCATTCAGCCTTTACCGATTATTATTCAGAGCTTCCTGTTAGGTTTGCAGAAAAGCTTATAACAATGTTTCCAAAGGGTTTTGGAAAAGTCTTTTTTTCAAATTCAGGCACCGAAGCAAATGAAGCCGCGCTAAAGTTTGCAAGAATCTTTACAAAGAGGCAGTATACGATAGCGTTTTACAACGCATTTCATGGAAGAACAATGGGCTCGCTTTCGCTTACAGCATCAAAAAACATACAGCGCTCTGGCTTTGGACCTTTCAACTCAACAATACATGTTCCTTTTGCATATTGCTATAGATGCCCATTCCATTTGGAATACCCATCATGCAACTTTGCATGTATTGATTTCATAAAAGATTATCCACTTAGCAAGGAGGTTGAGCCAAGCGAGGTTGCAGCCATATTTATAGAGCCTATACAAGGAGAAGGTGGCTATATAGTGCCGCCAAAGGATTACTTTAAAAGGTTAAGCAAACTTGCAAAGGAAAACGGCATATTGCTTGTGGATGATGAGGTTCAAGCCGGCTATATGCGAACAGGCAAATTCCTTGCGCTAGATAATTTTGGTGTAGAGGCAGATATATATACAATGGCTAAGGCTCTTGGTGCGGGCTTGCCGATAGGTGCAACAATTTCAAGAAATTCTCTAGGTACAATACCCATGGGCTCGCATGCAAATACATTTGGTGGCAATTTAGTATCGATAGCAGCGGCAAACGCCTCTCTTGATTATGTAAAGAAAAACATGAAGCGCTTGAGCACAGCCATAAAGAAGAAAGGTTCCTTCATAATGAAAAGACTGAAAGAAATGGAAAAGAATTATGAAATTATAGGCGACGTTAGAGGCATAGGCATGATGATAGGCGTTGAAATTGTAAAGAATAAGTATACAAAAGAATATGGTATTAAAGAGAGAGAAGAAATATTAAATAAGTGTTTCAATAACGGCCTTCTATTGCTTCCTGCAGGCATATCCTCAATAAGGATAATACCTCCTCTTACAATGAAGATGGAAAATATAGAAAAAGGCCTAGATATATTTGAAGATGCAGTTAAAGAAGTTTCTAAATCAGATAAAGTTTGACAAGCTAAACTGCTTTGTTGGTATACTGCTTTCATCAAACAGGTTGGTTATTTCATCCCTTATCAAAGCAAGTCTTTGTTTTATGTAAGGCTCAAGCTCGTATCTATCTGCTAGGTTAAGGGCCAAATCAAGGTATTTTTCTATACCTCCTTTTGATACGGTTAGCAACAGCTTGCCACCATCTTTCGGGCATTTTCCGCTTAAAGGAACGCGCCTGTATTTTGCATTGCAAACGCTGCACCTAAATTCTTGCTTAGAAAAGGTATGCAGATTACCTATAAGATCAGGTATAAAGTGGCTTATTATTAACCTTTTAGCTGCATCTCTCTTGTCAACGCTGTTTATCATATCCATAAGCTTAAATTCTGCTTCAACCTTCTCATGCATGCTCTTGAATGTTGTATAAGCGCTCTTCTTTGGTGCGGAAGCGATAGAGTTTTTGCTATCAACATGTGTTATGTTTATATTGTAGAATCTGCTTTCTTTATCAAGTCTATCTTTTACAGTTTCTATATTAATCTCGCTTGGTGATGGATAGCTATAGCTTTTCTGATAAAATTCAAGAGGATAAGAAGTGATTGTTTCCATTGAATGAACTTCATCGTCAACCTCTTCAGGCATTACATGAAGCGTTAATATAAGTGGCGCATCCATAGTGCCGCCTATCGTTGTTGGCAAATACTCCCTCGAAAAATTTATGAGTGCATCAAGTAGAAGCATTGTTGTATCTTCATCACCATCGCAGTTCCTTCTTCTTGCAGAGATCATATAAGGATGGGCAAAGCCCACGTTTGCATCGGTAAAGCCTATTATCCTGCCCATTACCCCGCATGAGGTATGTGGCGATAAAGTGATTACAAGCTGTCCAACAAGATCTTCTATGCTCTTTGCATTATAATAAGGTTCAAGGCCATAAAAATGAACGAGCAAATCATCAACAAAGTTTGCAACGCGAAGCAGGTATTCAGCGCCCCTTCTATTTATTATAACGTCTTGGTGCCTTATCTCAACAAGCTGGTCATCGCTTACAAGATCATTTCCATAAACATCTTTTTCATAGCCTAATTGCTTTAGCCTTTCTACACTTGTACCTATCTCTGCAGGATAGAAGTGCGTTATAGGTACATCTGTTGCATCAAACCTTGCTGTACCATCTTTGAATATATATACATTGTGTAAGCTTCTCAAAATACCTTTTTCTATTGGTTCAGCTACTTTATTTTTGTTTGTAAGACCTTTAACCCCTTTTAGTGTGTCTGGCAATTTTCCAAGCTTAAGCCTTTTCATCGCATCCGCAATAAGGCTCTTTATGTCTATATTCCTATTTGCATAACCTACTGTCTCGCTTCCGCAGCGTTCGCATTTTTCGCTATAGGTATGAAAACCGCATTTTGGGCAAACCCTCTCTACAATAGCTCTTGTTTCGCAATCATAGCAGAAAGGTCCTGGTAAGTAGCGCTTACACTTTTCACATTTATAATTTGCTATCTCAACTTCTATCCCTTTGTTGCTAAACTTTTTCTCGTCTATAATATAAGCCTTTGTTATATTTCTTTCCTTGCCGCCATAATCACCTATCGGAAATAGCACATTTGGTGCAGGCTTCATTAATCTCTCTTTTGCTTTTTCTGGCCTGCCAACTCTTGCGCCTATATATGTTGAGCGCTTAGGTATCTTGAATGTTGCAACGCTGTTCACAGCTTCAAGGGCATCTTTGCTGTTCGCATATTTATCCATTATCCTTTCGCTTATATCTAGTTCACCTTCAATTCCTTTTGCAAAGCCCAAGCTTGCTATAAGCGATTCTGCATAATCTTTTTCAATTATTATTCCAGATTCATCCACTTTGTGTGGCACTTGGAGGAGCTCTAATGTATTCTTAACGCCGCCTTCTTGTATAACAAGCCTTTCTATATTTAACAGTTTTTCATCGCCATTATATTCTATTTTGGATTTCCTTATTATTGCTTTTGCAAGCTCCTCAAGCTCTTTTATGTCAATGCTCTGAAATTCAAAAAGGTATTTTGGATGTATAGGTACATGGTATGTTAGCGCAAGCGTATATGCTTCTTCAAAGCTAGGATTATCAACCTCTTTCTCGTAGCCTGCATTTTTTAGCTCAAGATTCCAGAATTCTTCAACATAGCTTGTCGGCTGTATGGGTGTGTTTGATTTTCTAAAATCGCCAAAGGTAATTAATATATCACCAAGCGAGATTATCTTTGCTACCTCGTCTTTTAGCTCAAGCGCCTTTTCTGCTGTATTGATTCTTAACGCCTCACCTGATTTAAGAACAACAAAAGGTCCCTCTATAGAATCTACTGGCGAAGCAACACAGCCCTTTCCTGGAAGCTCCACCTTGAGCTGCGTTCCTATAGCTACAAAATTGTTTAATATAATCATGGTGGCGGGGCTGAAACCTTTTGCAGCTATTCCCGTTAGCCTACTTCTTCCGTATCTAAGTCTTAAACCGCCAATATAGCCAGGGTAAGCGATTACAGGCCTTCCAGCGACGAGCTCTTCCAAAAACACAGAGACTTTTTCTTCATCCTCGCTTTTTTCAATCTTGTTTACCTTTATTATAGTGTTGAGCCAATCCCAATCCAGATTTCCGCTTTTCACTTCTTTTATGAGCTTCTTAGCCTTCTGGGCTACTCCTTCGCAGAGTACAAGAGCTACGCCCCCTCTTACCCTATTTGTAAGAACTACTTCTTTTCCATTATAATCTATCCTTTTAATATCTCTATGTGCAGTGACTTCAACATCTTCTGTTGCAACCCCATCAACGCAGACAGGGCAGTTGGTTACTATACTTCTTAAATCATCATCGCTTGGTCTATACTGAAGATGCTGCTTCATATGATATAGTTCAACCTCTTCAACATACCTCTCGATTTCATCTTGCGTGGGTTTGTATGCACCTATATTGAAGAAACGCCTTGCATAGTCTGCAAACGCGACAGAAAGAGCGGCAGCAGTACCACCAGCGCCTCTTATAGGGCCAGCGTATATAACTGCTATGTAATCTGTATTATCATTATTTCTGTATCGTGCAACACCTTGTATACCTTCTGTTGGTGCAACAACTACACCATCTGTTATTATTGCTAATCCAATCCTTGTAGCGAGCTCTATTCTCTTTAGGGTTTCATAAGAAGCAAACATTTCATTTGTGCAGACCTCTTTTACCACTTTGAAGGCTGTCTCTGTTTTATCTTTGCCGTAGTTCTTTCTTATCATCTCAGCGAGCCCTCGTATGCCTATAATACCTTCAACGCGGCTTGCAAGGTCGGGAGCTGGCTTTATCTCTACCTCGGTCTTTGGATCATAACCTTTTGAGCGTGCTTTAGCAGCTACTTCAAATGCTTCATCAAATTTTTGGGAAAGGCTGTTGAAATAATCAGTAATATTCAACTAATCACCCAGCGTATTGAAGTCTACATATGATAGATTCATACTTTTAAGCTCGTATACGGGAAGTATTGCCGGTGAAGGTATGTGGCCTTGCTTTATCTGGAATGATGTTCTGCTTTGCCATGTACCACTGTTTATTACTAGAGTCCCGTGATACTCTGTTGATCCATTTTTATGTATATGACCCATATGCAAAATATCCGGAACCTCATCTATTACAAGATAATCCCTTCTTGTTGGCAATACTTTGTTGCCACCATAAATTGGCGAGAGATGCCTTCTCCTCAATATCTCAACCATCGCTGTTTCAGGCTTTGCATAGCTACAGCCAGGGATTGCCTGTATAACCGAGTCAAGCGATGTGCCGTGGTAAGCAAGCACATTAACGCCGTGTATCTTTATATAAGAAGGGTTCGTAACGAGATGCATATTATCAAATTTGAAATCGCTTATAAGCTCTTTTGTGAGCCTTGGCTGAGGTTCTGTGCTTTGAACAGCGTCATGATTGCCAGCAAGCACAAACACATGTATATACTCTGGTATGGATGAAAGGAAGTTAAATAGAAGGGAATACTGCTTGTATATATCAGCTACGGCGAGCTCTTTCTCTTGATTGGGGTATACGCCTATCCCATCTACAAGATCGCCAGCTACTATTACATATTTAATCTTTTGTGCTAGATCTTTTCTATAATCTACTTCTCCATTGAGCCATCTTAACATTTGGCTGAATTTTTTCTCAAGGAAGAGTTTGCTTCCAACATGTATATCTGAGATAAAGGCTACCGCAAGGTCCTCTTTTGCCGCATGCCTATTATGGATTGGTATGTCTGGCCATAGTATTGCATTTGCAATGAGAAAAGCACCGGAGATCTTACCTTTTACCGCAATAATATCATCGTTTGCAATCTTTTTGGCATTTTTATAAAGCTCGCTGTTTCTGTCGTTGTTCATGAAGATTACTTTTGCTATTCCTGTACTATCTTCAAGATTTACTAGTATATTTCCGTTCTTTGTTACTCTTTTATCAAAAACCATACCCACTATAGTTGCTTCTCTACCATTCGCATACTCCTTTAACTTTTCTATACTGTTTATCCTACCGGTAGCCATGCTCAGCATGCTTTGATTAACAATCTCACTTATTCTCTTGAATCTATCATTGAGATAAGCAACAAAATCATCTGTGGTTCCTGCTGTTTTTTCTATATTGCTTTCCCTAATCTTTATATCCGCATCGAACTCCTTTGCATTGGGCTTAAAATCAGCAACCCTGTTAACCTCTATCTCAACCGGTTTCTTCTCACTATTCATCTCTTCTATTATTTTTTTGAGAGTTGCCTTATCCAATATACCTATTGGCTTGCCGTCAAAATAAGTTATAATATGGCCTATAAGGGGTTCTATTTCAATATCCGCTAAATCCTCTTCTCTCACCTCTGAGCTTATTATAACCCTACCTGTGAGCCTGCTTGCTAGTTGCTTAAGCTTTTCCATTGTCCCCCATATAAATTTGGCTGAATAATTATAAATAAGCAACGCAGAAAATTGCTACCAATTTCTCTTTTTCTTTCCTTTCTTATAAACGCTCTTTATTCCAAGTCTTTCTCTTTCAGCTCTTAGCAATACATAGTAGAAGGTTATTATTATCAGGGTCCAGAATGTTAAAATTATGCTCAGCTTTGTAAGGAAAGAAAGCAGCATAAGTGTTAGAACAAAGCCGAGAATAGGTATAGCGATGAAATACCTGTAGCCAAAAAGCATGCTTCTTTTGTTTTTTCTTCTCATAAATGCAAGTTTTATTGCGGCGAGGTTCGCTATAGCATAGGAGGTCAATGCAGCTGCATTGCTAAAAGATATTATGTTCTTGAAGCTTATAGTGAATATAGTAAGTATCATTATTATAGTTGAAAAGAGTATCGCTGTGCTTGGTGCACCATACCTATTAATCTTCGCGAGACTCTTCGGCAAATCGTTATCTCTTGCCATTGCAAATACAACGCGTGATAAGCCGAGAATCATTGCAAGATCTACGTTTATTGTAGCGATCATAGCACCTACAGAAATAGTGTATTCAAGTGCTGCATTGTGTGTTGCGTAGAAAATAGCTTGTGCAAGTGGCGATTTTGAATTATCGATCTGTGAATAAGGAATAACCCCGATAAGGACAAACATAACAAGAATGTAGATTATGGCAGAGATTGCTATAGAAAGGATGATAACTCTTGGTATCGTCTTCTTTGGTTCCTCTATCTCTTCACCAAGCATCGTTACTCTTGCAAAGCCCGTATATGCAAAGAAGATGAATGCAGATGAAGCAAGCATACCGCTTATTCCTTTTGGAAAGAAAGGAGTGAAATTGCTAAGTTTTACAAAGAAAATTCCAGCAATAGCAAATAGGATAAGTATTGCTATATTTATCGTTATTAGTATTGTCGCAAGCCTTGCAGAGTGCTTTACACCAAAATAATTTATAATAGCCAAAATAAGGATAAGCAAAGCTGCAATTACTTCTGGGCTTGTAACATTTAAAATACTGCAGAAGTAGCCTCCAAAACTCAATGCAACCGCAGCACCAGATACTATGGTAGCAATTATCCAGATGAAGCCAGCAATATATCCAGCATAGCTTCCAAGCACCTCTCTTGAATACTCGTAGTTGCCGCCTTCGCGTGCATACATATGTGCTAGCTCAGCGAAGCTCATTCCTGTAAAAATTGCTATTAGTGCACCTACAATTACAGCTAATATTGAAGAGGGCCCGGCAAGCCCAGCAGCTACTCCACTTACAGTAAAGATGCCTGCACCTATTATTGCACTAATATTTATTGAAAGTGCCTCCCAGAAGGTTACACTTCTTTTTAGGCCTTCCATCTAAACCATGCATTAATCTTTTATAGATTCAAGAAGGCTGAGTATATTCCAAATAACAGTCCTCGCATACGGTGGGAGGTTTATATCATTGCTAACCTCATCTATTTTATATGTAGCAGCCGAGGCTTTTACAGCATAGCTTCCCTCTTCTTTGTCCAAAGCACTCTTAGCTTCATCAAGTGCAGTCTTTACATTTCTCGGCACACTATTGTCATTCAGCAATAAGTCAATCTGTTGTTTTATTTGTTGTATCGTAGCTTCATACTTCTTCTGGTCTTTCATAGAAATCACCTAAAAACGGGCCCGGCGGGATTTTCATGAGCATTTTGAACCCACGACCATCAGCTTAGAAGGCTGCCGCTCTATCCAAGCTGAGCTACGGGCCCTAGACTAAATATTATACTATTATATATAAAAACACATGCAGATATTGAGTTACTAGATTTTATATGTAGAAAAAATTTCTTAAGTTTTCAGTAGTGGCTTCCGCAACCTCTTCCATGCTAATTCCCTTTATCTTTGAAACAATAGATGCAGATTTCATAACATCTAATATATCCTTGCCTACAATCGGTGCATCTGTCTCGATTACAATATTGCTTAGCGGCGTTCCTTTTATCGCCCTATTCCTCTTGCTCGTCTCTACAGGTGGTATAGAGATAATATAGTTGTGCATCTTTATTTTTTCAACATATTTTTCATCCCCTTCAAAAAAGTGGAACATGGCCCTTAGCTTAAAATTATTAAGTAATGCAAGAACATCATCCAGTGCATTTCTAGAGTGTATTACCACAGGCAGATCTAGCTCCTCTGCCAGTTCGAGCTGTTTTTCAAAAAGAGCAATTTCTCGCTTATAATACTCTTCATTATTTGCAACCTTTTTATCTAAACCTATTTCTCCTACACCTATTATATTTTTACTTTTTTCAATAATACCTTTAATTTCTTCAACAGCCTGCGAGTCTTCAAGATGCTCGGGGTCTATTCCAACAACGCCAAAAACATTATCGTTTAGGAGGCTAAGCATAGCCATATTGTCTGATTTTCCACCACCTGCAGTAACAATAAGCTCTATGCCATTGGCGAGTGCATTCTCCACAGCCTTTTTTGGATCTGCAAATAAGTTTAGATGGCAGTGGGCATCAGAATAAGCAATAGTCTGCTTCATTTTCTCTGCAGAATAGGCTACCTGATACATGATATTACCAAATTTGTTTTATATATAATAATGTAAGAATAAATAAGCTATAAAGCTTCGCAAATTCTGGTGTTGTCCAATAATTAGGTATTAACAAACATAGTTTACACTAAGTTTGCATTTTTGACTACGCGATATATCTATTATAAACCAGTGCCTTTAATATCAGCTCCTTTTCCCTCATTTCTTTTGTTTTCGAAAAAGTATATTCGCCAAACGTATTTTTAAATACCGCGAATACACCCTCTACAATAGATCGCATATGGTAACCACTTTCACTTTTCCATTTTTCCTGGTTCTTTTTGCGTATTTCTTTTGGTGGTATT
>Ga0080003_1001478_pt1 | contig 12328 bp, 11 predicted proteins | sample JossMetagenome_FD_69206 | JGI IMG/M metagenome (GOLD analysis project Ga0080003, IMG submission 69206) | Hot spring microbial communities from Joseph's Coat, Yellowstone National Park, USA - JC2_E (SPADES assembly) (version 2) | ecosystem: Environmental > Aquatic > Thermal springs > Hot (42-90C)... | reverse complement strand
CTGTGAATAATTGTTGATGCAACGCATTGAAACCAACCCACTGGGCATCCAGTGTTACCTCCTTACCGAGTAAACCACTTTTTTCATGCACAACCGAGACGTTGGCACTGATTGAGCTGGGTACCGCATAAACTATGAAAACTGCCATGGCAATCACCAGTATCGCCCCAATTACATAACCCGCTTTACCCATCAAGAAAAGCCGTGTTTTTAAGAGTTATAAAACTATCGTGCACGGTTCTTCACCCTAGGCTTGAAGATTGGCAATAAGCGATAAGCATATAAATGTTCAGAAACACGAGTTTTATGATGTCACAGAGAAAATCCGAACAAAGGGCTGAAAAGGATGTGAAAAAGACTGAGAAGCCGACCTATCAACAATCAATTGGGATGGTGGAGGTAGTTGCACTAACGAACATAGCATACGGTTCACCACTAAAATACATAGATGCTAAAACAAAGGCAATTTTGGCTGAGAAATACGTAAAGACGGGAGTCATAGATGACGTCAGTCACATAGACTTTTTCATACCACGTTGCTTGGGTCCAATAAACGACAGAATGATGCCGTGCATATATGGCACGGCGGTTTTATCAGCAATCAAAGAGACAGCAGGGTTAGCAGGCAAACCATTAAGGTATGATTACCATGATTTCTCTGTCCTAGGCATCTACTTTGATGAGAATGATGTCAATTTGTTGGTCAGAAAGATAACGGTGCTCAAGAACGAACAGAGGACACAAACACTCGCAATTACAGAAATCATAAACTCTGGAGCACATGGAGTATTGCTATACGAAGGACAGGTACCACAAGAACTGATGGTACCTAAGATTACCATTGGCAGGATGAAATCACGAGGGTTTGGGAGAATCATAATCAAATGGCAATGAACCCAAACGACAGAAAAGCTTTTAAAAACCACAACTTCTTTTTCCTGCCCGTTTGGGCAACTTTCCACTTCTTTCTTATGGCACGACCTTGGAACATGAGCCATAACACAGCATACATAGCATGCAGTGCTTGCGTCGCAACCCATTTCACAGAATGCATCTTACTGAATGCATAGCCCCTTGCACTGAACGCTAAATGCTTTCCACCCATCTCTCGATACTTATCACTCAAAGCTTAATGCCAGAGACATAATGCACCAGACCTAGAGCATAATGCACCAAGCATAATCCGTCTCACGTCTCACCTCACGCTCATCCCACAACGCTTAACAACCAAAAAACATTTAAACCACAACAGCACTTTCTCTACGCCCATTTGGGCAACTTAGTACATGTTGTATCTCACACAGGACCTTTGACACGGACCTTTGGGCTTAAACCTCAGCCCATAGCACGTAATGCATAAACCCTTAAACACTATGCCTAAAACGGCATACGTTTTACATAGAACTTTGCATATAATGCATCATACATATTGCGTTTCGTCTCTCACCTAGAACGTCCTGCCTTCGGCTTACTGCATCTTATTTTAACGATTCTACACCCTATCCTAGGGTTATTCTTTCTACAAGTGTAATCTACAGGTGTCCCCCGAGTTACGTACACCCTAGGCTTGAAAATTGGTTATAGCTCTATGACCTCCTCACGAAGCATGTGGATGACATCTACAACGTTTAGTGCCACTATCGCAAGCAAACCACCGATGATCACCAACCTGGCTAGTGTTTCCTTTGAGATGCCGGGGATGCTGGGCATTAATGAGACTAGGGTGGATATTGAGTAGGTGTTTGGCGCAAAGAATGGGAGGATTATGAACACGGCAATGAGGAGGGCGTCAATCAAGAAATCGAGTTTTGATGTTTTGAATGCCACGTACATGTCAAGTGCTAACCAAAACAGGCACAGGACCCCTGCCTCCAGAAGCAGGGGTCTGTAGAATATACCAATGATGATGGCGATGATGGCAACAACACCAAGGACCTTATCGATGGTTTTTAAATCGAAATCCATTTAATGCACCCTATGAGGAATAATCATCATAGAGTTGGACTACTAGGGCAAAGAATAGTATCCATGGCTCATACGATGCTAGTGAGACTATGGCAGGGCAGAGATTCATTATGAGGACTGCCACTAGAGCTAGTAATGCCAACACCACGAAGTCCACCATATGGTCTGGTGTTGATGCAAAATCGAAAAGTTGTATGCCTAGTGCTATCGCCACTAACCATGCTAGGTATGGACTCATGGTACTTACTAGTGTTGCGAACAAAGCAAGTGCTATGAACAGTGTTTCCCATAGGTCTATTGCCCTATCTCTCATACATGCATGAGGAGAGAAGGAATTATTTAAGGATTTAACGAAGAAAAGCACAACTAGGATGTGCCACCCCTCGGCTTCAATATTGTTCCACTAGGTGGTTGGTATTCATACACATCTATATTAACGCCATCCACCACATAGAACAACGCATTATCGCTAACAATCTCAAGGCGCTTATCATAAACCTTGAGTGGATCCTTGAGCATGATCTTTTTGATTCTAATTAGTAAGTCGTTTTCGTAGTCAAGCACGTAAACTGAAGCCTTGAACCTACGGCTGTTCTTGATTTCAGCCACATACGTTTTATTGTTGCACTTGAACATGACGGAGACGCCATTGGTGTGGACTATAACGATCGACACGCCAACATCACGGCAACCCATCTGCTCGATGATTTGTCTCTCGAACCAATTCACGAATTCCTTGGTATTGAACACCCTACTCCTTGTCCTCGGCATACTTCCTCGCCTCCTCTAGGAAACCCTCGATGTCCTCTTTGATGTATTTATATATGTACCCCACGGCCCTCGGTGCCTCTTGATACGCCTTAACCACCGTGTAAATCATCAACGCGGCCATTGACGCGATGATTACGAAAACAAGGGCTAGGGATAGGTATGGGTTGTTGTATTTGATACCTACTGTGGTGGCGAACATGGCGAGAAACGCGGCGGACATGATAAGGAACGGCGCCAGCAGTACCAGTGCACCTGCGGAGAAGAGAAGCCTAACCACCCTACCACCAGCCTTTTTCCTGTTTTCGCCAAGCACACCCTCCCCATCTTTTTTGTTTTCGCTCACCTTCACCACCAGTCTTATCTTTTAAAACACGTGCTTATAAACTTTTCTCACGCGTTCACGCGGGATACACGAGGTAATTATACGCAGCACTTATCGCGCCTGGTAAGTTTATCATTGCCATGAGCCCGTAAATCGTCATAATAGCCATGGCCATGAATACGATGAGGGTTATTATGAATACGATCAGTATGGCTATACCAAAAAGGATGAGGATGAAGAGGAGGAGTATGTCGAAGAACAATATGATGATGAGGGCAATGAGTATGATTACCATGATGATGAGGGCAATGAGGTATATAATAAAAAGCGAGGTCTCCAGGCTCACCGCAATAATGTTGCCGACGAACAAGCCACCGTTGTCAAGGAGGAACTTAGTCACGTAGCCGAGGTAATACGCAACCACGGGGGCGCTGGGGACGGCAACAACAGTGTACCAAAGCCACATTGCATCGCCACTTATGACGTAGAGTATTGCGAAGTAAATAACGAGTGCCACCATGACAGCTATGAATATGCCGTAGAACCCCATCAATGCCGAAGCACCTATAATCAAGGCGATTATGGACCAGGTAGCGGGTACCTTACCGTGCGTCGGCACTAGCTTGTTCATCTCCCTCAACGTCAATATACTGAGTATGAAACCAGCCACATTGCCGATTGTGGGGAAGGGAGCGATACCGTACATCCACACGAAGATTAACGACGCTATGAGAGCACCTATGTAGATGGACAACACGAAGGAGAGTGACTTAAGCACCGTGCCCAGTGCGCCGAGACCCCTGGTGCTGGCGCGGCCTATCAGTGTCATTACGCCACCCGCCAGTGCGAACGCCAGTGCCAAATATGCGATTGCGTAGCCAAGGTAATTAACGTTGATGTTTGAAAGGAGGAGTAAGCCAATACCGAGTATCTTTCCTTCCCAATACCACGCCAATGCGTAGGGCAGGCCCACAGTCAGGAGAGCCACATAGTCGTAAAACGGTCTCAAGATGATGTTCTTGGTTTTCTTCTCAGCATTGATGAATGGCGTGATCAGGGGTCTCGTGAGCATGCTCAGTAGGGACATGGCGAATAATGGCTCTATGAGCAAGGCGAGGGCAGCTATGAGAAGCGAGCCGTTGAAGAATGCGAGTGCGCTCCCGACCGTGGCTATCAGGAGCAACCCCGCGAGTGACTTGACGTAATTAATGAATGGTTCGTATGGCGATGCGAAGGAGGAAATAGAACTCAGGAACGGCGTGATCGTCTGTAGTGCACGCTCAGCTCTCTCACCATGCTCAACCCATTTTTTCCTCCGATTGTTTTGATTAGACATGACTCACTCCCTAGCCCTTGTTCTCTGCCTAGTTTTAGTACCTGCCTTGAACATCATGTAACCGAATGCCGTGATACCCAGCCCTACTAAGTCAATAATGAGTGAGACTGGGTATGAGAACCTAAGCCCAACGATGGCTATTGCGAAGCCAACTAGGACGAGCACCACTCCCCATAACCTGTTGTCCCCCGCCATCAAAGAAGGAGAAAAAAGGAATTATTTAAGGATTTAATGGTGTTTTTCTACGTTAAGCCAGGTGAGGGGAACGGGGCGAACGAAAGAAAAGCACTGTGTTCACAGCTTAACCGCGGTCTCCCTAGTGAGCATGTAGTAGCTGAGCATTACTAGGGCTAGGGATGCGAAGTAATCGAGGGGTATGTGGTTCCATGTTGGGTACACGAGTATGTAGCCGAGGGGTGTAGGCTCGCCCCAACTATGAGGTAGCTCCCAAGCCAGGAGCCAGTAGAAGGCGTCCTCGCTCCAGAACGCTATTGTGGTGCTCATTAACCAAGCCCATGGGTTCCTCCAGGCAATCCATGGTGTGCCGAAGATTATGAACATACCCAACAGGTAAAGTACCCAACTGTAGGTTGGGATTAGGACTAGCTTAACGTATAGTGACTGGAGTAAACGCAGTATTGATTGGGTGAAGTAAGTGAGCCATGCGTGGATCTCTACCTCAATCATTGCGTAACCGAACCCCTCTATTGTTGGCAGTATGACGTACTGCCACCTGAAGCTCATAGCCCAACGACCACCTCGCCACGCCCACCTCGTAGCTTAGTAATTAAGATGTAGGCGCCACTGCCAATCGCAGATATTGCTAACACTATGATGAGCCATGCATAGTAGTTGGGGCCAAACGACACCAGACCATAACCTACTGGGTAACCATACTCATCAGTCAGGGTTATGTTCAGCGTGACGGACGTCAAAGCCCAGAACCCCCTGAAGTCGCAACCTGTAAGCACAACCGATACAAAGCCAGGCTCACTGGTGTTGTACCCAACAACCCAACCACTGAAGCCAGCCCATACATCCCCACTCGGCGTGTACGCAATCCCGCTTACTTGCGCCAAGTAGCCACTTGGTGTAACCCCACTCAGTTGTAGTGGCAAGATGTTTATCGGCATCCCATGCCACCATATGCATGTGCCGTAAGGTAAGGAAACACTGAACAACTCCCTAGACACCACGGATGGACCAGTAACGTTGGCATAGACCACAAGGAACGAACTCTCTGGGACGGCACCACCAGGCGGTATTTCATACGGGTTTGGGAACATGTAAAGCCCTGGGTGGGTTGGGTACATCAATATTGCCGGCATTGTTTCGTAAATAATTGGTGATAAGTACACTGAGCTAAGTAATAGTTTATAGCCTGGTGGTACATAGGAGATCCCACCACCTCCCCAGAAAGGCAAAGTAAACCACTGCTGGAGCTGGGCGAGCGATAGGGGTGTTGTGAATGGCACATCAAAGACGCCGACGTCACCAGCGGGAACCGTCACGTTCAAGGTAACGGTGCTCGGTGGCTGTGGGAAAACCATCGATGTGCCCTCATACGGCGTGAAGCTCAATGTGTAATTAACGCCGTTCACATTAACCACAAAATCAACGTTTGTGTAGACAATGGAATTATTACACGAAAAGTACCGAACAATGGTCTCCCCGCTTACTTCATACCCAATGATGGGTGACGTCATGTAGTAGGTGGCCGTGTCTATGCATATGGATGCGCCTTCCATGAAGTTGAAGTACCCAATTGCGAACTTGGTGCCAGGCAAAGCAGTCAGGTAGGCAGTGCTGGACCCCCCTGGTATAGGCAGTCCAAAATACACCGTTATTGGGTAGAACAGTAGCGTTGGTGCTGGGCTTGATAGTGTGGCGTTGATTAAAAACACCTCGTAGGACACGTACGGACCTATGGGCTGTGTCCCGGTGCTGGTTATTGTGACGCTCACGATGGAGGGCTTAGAGGTGGGTTGGGTAGATAACGCCTGCAGGAAGGCTAGGTAGGACAGCTGGGTTTGGTTGAGTGGTACTCGGTGCTCCATGTTGTACTTAATCGACTGGAGCATCAAAGCCGTGTAATTAACAATCGTGATGTTCTCCTTATAGGTGTTGGTTGTGATTGAGTAGGTAATCACTGGCTTGGCGTTGGTGTCTAGGTTTACCATAGACCAACCACTGGCTAACGCAGTGCTCGCCACACCGAGAATTATTACCAAGACCGCTATTAGTAAGGGAAACGCCCTCATCGAGAGAGGAAAGAAAAAGAGGAATTATATAAGGATTTAATGAGGAAAATGATTTTGATTTTCATGTTGGTTTTTGCTTATCGCGTGTTTACAGCCTTACAACTACCTCGCCTCTCCTCTTTCTGTGAATTAGGTAGGCTATGACGGCTATGATTATGATTATGATGAATATTGCCAAGCCAGCCGTTGGTAGCATTGTTGGTGGTGTCGTGACGGTTAGTGTGAACAACGCCGACTTACCATCAACGCTAACGACTCCGTTGTACTTTCCAGCTGTGGATGGGGCGTTGAAGGTAACCGTGGTTGATGCACTGGTTGAACCAGCAGGTACGCTTATCGTGAACGAAGCCACAGTTGTGCCGTTAAGCGTCACCGTGCCTTGGTATGACTGGGTTACTTGCGGTGCCTGGCTTAGGGTTACTGTCACAGTTATGTTCACAGTCTCGCCTGGGCTAGCCGTTACGTTCGTCGGCGAGACGCTGACTGAGGACACGCTGATTACGTTCTGTGGTTGCTCAAGCAACTCAAGCCCAACCACTGGGTCGTCAGAGACTGGTAGCGTGTAACTATACTGCTCGGGACCAGCAACCGACTGGTACTGTGCATACAGCGTGCCAATCAAGTACTTAGTCACGTAAATCGTGGTGTAAACCTCATTCGTGGAGCCGAAGCTATACGCAACGTCTTGCGGTATTGCATAGCCCATATAGACATAGCCACTGCTTGACGTGGTTACCTTAGGCGCCCTACTCATGTTGGTATAGCCAGTGGCGTAGACTTGAACCCCTGGTGCAAATTGAGCGTTGTAGAGCGCCGCCACCTGTGGCGTCTGATCCAGCGTGAGTATTAAGTCGTTCACGAAGGTACCAGTGTTTAATACGAAGTAGGACGCCACCGTCTCATTGATGCTCCTGCCACTGTTCAGCACAGGCACTAGTTTGTAGCCAACCGTTACGTATGTCCCATTGGGATAGATGTTAATGACTGTGGCATTTATCGAACCCCACGGGTAGGCTAGCAGGTAGAACTTATTGTCTGTCGCGTTTATGAAGTACTGGAGCATGTGGGTGCTCACATACTGCCTAAAGCCGTATGCCGAGATGGGCTCTTCCAAGTGGTTGCTTGAGATGCTCGGCGTTGATATGTAACTACCGTAATCATACGGCATGACTATAACAACGCCGTGGTTCTTACCCATCAAGATAACCAAGTCCTGTAGTGAAATGCCTAACGTCCACGTTGGGGCGCTCCCACTACTGGTTACCGTCAAGTTGAAAACGGGCGTTATGAAATAGTTAGGGAAGCTGTAGCCGTTGAGTCTAGTCACGCTGAATTGCCCCACGTATGCTGAACTCGCAATGCTGTATGATGTGATGCCCCACAATATTAGGACATCCTCTGTGCTTGAGTACGCATATGTGCCCCACATCCTATAGAAGGCAAGGCCACCTGGCGCTGGTAAAACATACTCATTCGAGAAGGACCAATTACCTGGTGCGTAGCCGTAGGCCCCCACCAGCAGTAAGGAACTGGTTAGGTTGATTATCGGCGTGCTCATTGTGATGTTTGCTATCGTGTAGTTGCCATGAATGTTGAACACGGCAGAGAGACCCAGCCCACTGGGTAACGGATTACTTGATGTCCCATTGACTTGTGTAAACAATGTCGTGTTCATTTTGTAGCCTGGATTGACAACATTGAACATGAATAGGACTGGGACAGGTAGGTGGGAGCCGTACATTGTGCTGTTTCTCATGAACACCAAGGCATAGAACTCATTGTTTTTGCCAGGCGTGGCTGGGAAGGCAATGCCCGTGTGCATCTGCCATAAACCGTCATGTGGTAGGACTTGTACAGTGTATGTGAACCACCTGGTGGAGTTGGTATATACGGCGTATGTGGCGCCCATCGGTATGATGGTTATGCCGTTGGGGCTGGCGTAAATCGTAGTCATCGTAGCCCCACTGTTCTGGTTAATGAACATGCTTGTGCCAATAGTAAACAAGTAGTTATAGAATGCATAAATGATGGGCACTATCGAGTAGTAGGTGTTTCCACTCCCTGTGGAGGCTTGATACGGCAGTGATGCTATTATGAACTCTAGACTGTATGACTGCCCAGCACTCGACGGTGTTGGCAACGAGAATGTCGAGGTATCACTAGCAGAAGTACCTGTTTGCACTAGGAAGAGTGTTGAACCCATTGTCAAGCCAGCAAACGGAACAATCGATAGGCTTGGCTCATAGGTTGAGCCACTGAATGTAAAGTATGGTGCATAGAACTGCTCGGAAAAGGCTGGGTGGTATGTTCCACTGTATAGGTCAATGCCGTAGTTCGTGATTTCCACTGGCAATTGGACCGACACGGCAGTGACGTTGTTGGTGGTTAAGCTGGTGTAGATACTACATTGTAAAAACTGCCCAGGCTGTGTCACCGGACCATTGATGTTCGCAGTCAAAGTTAGCGTGACGGATGCCGATGAGGTGGCTCCAACGGTCACGGATGCTGATGTGCTACCCAGCGGTGATGGGCACGAGACATACACGGTAGCAGAACCGCTGGTTGGTCCACTGTTGTACAGCGTTACCGTGAAGTTCACGGCAGTGTAGTAGTAACCATTTGCATACCAACCCAAATAGACATTGCCAGGTATATAGACATAGAGCGGGTTAGAGCTGGTTGGACCTATCGGTGATGAGGTGCCCCAAGTGTAGCTAGCCTGTAGGTTACTAACTATCGAGGTAGCGTAGCTAGGCGTTATCGTTGGGGACCATGACACATAAGCCATTGTTACATGGCTTACACCCAGAACAACCACTAGTGATATTATTCCTATTAAGTATGTTAGGGAGTTCCTCATAGCGAGGAGACAATAAGAAAGGAATTATTTAAGGATTTAATGATTTTTTTCTACCGATAAATCAACTAACTCATAGCCGTATAACCACCTCAGTCTTTTTCTTATAAATCCAGTAACCTACGATGGCTGCCAACACAGCCACCAACAACCAGAACAACCAGCAGTGCAGCATGGTGGTGCATGTGGCGCTACTCGATGGACCACTGGAGCTAGTACTGGATGTAGTGTTTACTGGGACTACAATTGTCATGACTGGGTCGTCACCACCAGGTATTGTGAATGATGCGGATGAGTTTTGGTAAGTGACTGTGTATGTTACATTAGCCACTGGGTCGTAGGAAACGACCGTGGTGTAGACTTGGTTGGTCGAGCCAACCTGGACTGTGTAGGGCAGTGGTGTGTAGAACCCCATGTATGTGTAGTTCGATGATGTATTCACGCTAGGTAGTGGTGATAGGGATGGGGTGTAGTTACTGACAGAGACTGTTGCAGGGACAGCAACACTATTATTGCCTACAACAATCACCTGCGGTGTTTGGGAAATAGACACCAGAGGTGCCGTGACGTAATTATCAAGTGGAATGCCGTTGTCCCACCATATCGTTTTGTAGGCAACCACGGTTTCATTAACAGCCCTACCAGGGTTGATTATAGGCACTAGGGTGTACCCGTCGAACTTGACTGTGTTGTTTGCAACATACACCGTGTACTTGCTGGCGTTTACGTAACCCATTGGGTAGGCAATGACGAACGTGGCGTTGTTAAGCCACGCCCACATAAAGCTACTAGGCAAGTATGCTGGGTTGTAATAGCTAAAAATTATGTAATTTGGTAGGAATCCCCCCGTTGTTTTGCTGAGCGTTACGTTCAAGAAGTAAGCCATTGAATGCGACATAGTGATTTCTCTAAACCCCATACTGCTATAGAACACGTTACTCAGTGGGTACCACATGAAGTAGTAGTCGTTTGTGCCGTATTCAAGACCAGGGGTTTGCGGTATGTAGAGCCGTACCCCGTATTTATACGGCACGAGCGTGATTAAGTACTCGGAGCTAGATATCGTGGTGTTCATATACGCAAGCGATAGGCCAAAGGCCCACTGTGGCGTTGATGTGTTAGTAACCTCAGTCATGATGAACATGGGTAGTACCGCCACGCTTGGTGCCGTGCCGTTCAAACCAACCACTTTGTAAACGCCCTTAGCGCTTACTTTAGTGTTGTTGATAGCCATGTATATGAGACCGAATTGCTGGGAACCTGGCTCACTGCCGAAGCCGAACCACGAAATTGGGTTGGCGTTGCCGAACGCCACAAAGAATCCCGTGTTTGCAACAACTTCCCAATAATCGAGTGTTCCTGGCTCGCCGTACATTGTTGGGATGTACATGTAGGGTGCGAATGCGTAGGCTGTGGATGTTATGTTTATGAACGGTGTGGAAACTGTTATGGTTGCAGTGCTGTAATTACCGTAATCACTAATTGAGCTATAGACGGAGGTGCCGCTGGGTAACCAGCCTTTGATTGTTTGGTTATTGGGCGTAGCTGTGCTTACCAAAAGGGAGCTGGACGTTGCGTGCCCAAGGTTAGTTACGTTAAACAAGAGCAGGAGTGGTAGTGGGACATACGTCCCTAAGTATTGATTCGCTTGCACGAAGGCGTATAGGTAGAACTTATTGCTTGAGCCAGGCGCTGCTGGGAATGCTATGGCTGTCGTGTTAATCCACGGGTGATTCGGTGCCAACCCAGGCGTCATCACTGGCCCGATATTACTGGTTGGGTTTCCACCTGTGTACTCAAGCATGTAAATGCTCGCTGGCGTTAGGAGCCACCTAGTCGAGTTTGTGTAAACGGCTAGTAACTTTCCCAGTGGTATTATCGTCAAGCCGTTGGGTGATACGTAGACTGTCGTCATGTTCACGCCACCGTATAGGTACTGACTGTAGTAGAGGGATATGGCTGGGAACAATGCGTTACTGGCTATGATGCTCCTAAGGTTGTTGAATGGCACGAATGGCTCCACCAAGTACACCGTACCTATGGACGACGTACTTAATCTCTCGATTATGGTCTCGACAGGAACGACACTATTCGTACTAAAACCTCCTGCGGAAAAGCACCCATTTTGCATGTCATAGGATGCGTCGTACACAATCGCTTTGTAAGTAACTGGGGCCTGTGAAACAAGTGAGTATGTAAAGGATTGCGGTGTTCCACTGAGTTTGAAAAACCCGAGTGGGCAGACGATTGGAAGTATACTACCATACAACCCAGGACCTGTGTTGTACCATGTGAAGCTTTCATACGTGGCGTGCGGCACAACGATGGTGGCATTAAATGCTGGCGCCCACAGTTTTCCATAGCCAGGGTTGTAGCTATCCACGCCATACCTGCTCACTAGAAATGGCACATATACATCAACATCGTAAATGCCTATTGTGGTTGAGTTCACGGTTACGGTGCAATTCACGTATTGCTGAGTAGTCGATAGGAAACCATTGACGTTGTCAATCTTAATCCAAACCCATGCGTAACTATCATTGCCAGGGACGAGCTGCGTTACTTGGTATGTGCCGAATGGGCACGTCATTGTGAGCAGCACGGTGCCGTTTTGCGTGCTTGTGTTTTCAAGCTCGATTGTGACGTTGATTGCCGTGTAGTAGTGCCCATTGGCATATGGGCCGATGTATGCCGAGCCAGGCAGTGAAATAATGAGTGGGGTGGACGAGCTTGGGTATATCGGTAGTGAGGGACCCCCATAGACACTAAACACTATCCCTGCTCCGTAGGAGACAATGTTGAATATTGTCTGGTTG
>Ga0080003_1001477_pt1 | contig 12335 bp, 8 predicted proteins | sample JossMetagenome_FD_69206 | JGI IMG/M metagenome (GOLD analysis project Ga0080003, IMG submission 69206) | Hot spring microbial communities from Joseph's Coat, Yellowstone National Park, USA - JC2_E (SPADES assembly) (version 2) | ecosystem: Environmental > Aquatic > Thermal springs > Hot (42-90C)... | reverse complement strand
GTTGGCAGCGAAGGGCTGGCCGTTTGGCCAGTAGGCGGTGGCGGTGAACTGGTAGACGTCGCCCCTGACCGCCGAGGCCGGGGAGACGCTGAGCTTGACGGATATGGTGGCCGGGGCAACCTGGAAGGGGTAGGTCATGGCCGTTCCCTGGTCGGCGACGGAAAGGGCGTCGGATCCAGACACGTAGAAGTCGTACATGCCCACTGGGGCATCAAAGGGCACGACCCAAGTGCCAAGCCACTCGCCCCTGGCCGCGCTGTAGGTCATCGCCACAGGCGACTGCGACATGCCCGAGACGACCGGCGTGGCGCTGAAGGAACCGGAGGTCACCGGATAGTCAGTGGTGAGCACGTACACCTCGGCCAGGACGGAGTCGGAAGTGGATTTGCTGATGGCATCGGTGTAGCTGACGCTGAATGAGTACGTGCCAGCTGGCAGCACGTCATGCGCGACTATCACGGCAGAGTTGACGGCTCCCTCGGCGTCAACGGTGAAGGGGGTGCTCGCGTTTGTGACTATGACCGGGCTGTTCTCGTTGGCCGCCCCAGAGACGACGATCACGAGGGAGTTGGCCTGGGGTACGGTGAACGTGCCGCTCACGGAGGTGGAGCCGGCCGCGCTGGCGGAGAACGTGTGGTTGGAGACCGCGTATGGCAGGGCCGAGTAGACAGATATGCCGGCCACGGAGTAGTAGGTGGCCTTCGTGGTGATCTCCCCCTCGCTGAAGGAGGAGTGGCCGGCCACAACCACGGGGGACTTGGGCGGACTCAAGTAAGGGTTCGCGTTAGTCGACCAGCCGTCGAGGCTGAAGTTCGCTGGGAGCACTGGCTGCCCTCCAGCCGTCGCGCCGACGTAGGCGAAGAAGTTGCCCAGCGGGCTCGTCATGACCGAGAGGGATTCGGGAGCGGCGTTGCCGCTGACTATCCAAGGTATCTCCGGGAAGGCGGTGGCGTAAACCTGGACGGCCTGCGTCCTCTCGGCGAAGGTGGAGTTCTGCCAGGCGGTCACAGAGAGAGGAACGGGAAGGACCTGGAACGGGGCCCCTCCTATGCCCCAGTCTGGTGCCTCGCTGACGTTGACTTGGACGCTCCAGCCTCCCGTGGGGATCGAAAATCCGAGGTCATAGGTCCCCTCGAAGAGAGACGAGTTCGTGGAGGACGGGACGAGCTTGACCTGCCCCACCAGCTGGGCGTCCCGGTTGTAGATGTTGGCGAGGGCCGAGGCTGCGGGTGCGCTGGCCAGGCTGCCGTTGGGAAGCCTGCCGTATGCCGTTATCAGCACTATGCCTCCCCTGTAGACTGGGGGAGAGGCGTAGTAGTCGTGTATCACGAAGTTGACGCCAGCGGAGCCGTTGTTGTAGTAGTCGCCCGTGGTCAGGTCGTGGTAGTACCACTGCACAGTGGCCCCGTTCTGGAACGGGCCGATGGTGGCGGTGAAGGCCTGCTCGGTCGGGTTGTAGGTCATGAGGACCTTGTTGACCGTCTTGAAGTTGTTGGTCGTGTAGTCGAGATGAACGCTGTCGTCCGACCTGGCACCCGTGAACGTGACCTGAATCGACCCGTCGGTCAGGACCTGGGCACGCGTGGTACCGTTGAGGCCTGCGTAGGTGCCGTAAGGCTGGTAAGCGACATAGAAGTTAATGCTGCCGGTTGCGTTGTTATAGTATTTACCGGTGGGAGTGTCCTCAACCACGTACTGGACCTGGGTCCCGTAAGCCTGCGCAGGAATCTCGTAGACGAAGCCGTGGAGAAGACCACTGTACGTCATGGGGGCAAAAGTCCAGCCGTTGAAACTACCCTTTATTTCAGCGCTGTTTGTGCTGGGGATGCCGTTTATGTAGACGAATATGCCTTCTGGCTGCGACTCCGCAAGCGACACGCTGTTTTGCGTCGTAGATCCGGTGTTGTAGCCTCCAGCCCCGCTTGGTGGAGCCTGACCTCCCGTGGTCGCCACGTACCCGTTGACGAGGTTGGCGATCCCGAAGTTGCCTCCGCCAGTCGGTCCGTAGTGCACGTATTGTGAACCACTGTTGACGTTGTAATACCACTGAACGCCTGTATCAGGCGCTGCATTGATCGTGTAGGTGAAGCCGCCCATGGCGGCGTTGTAAGTCGTCGTGGGGACTGCAGATTCCCAGGTGCCGTTTATTCCATAGCCGATTCCCACGCTGGAACTTGAGGATATGCCGTAGAGGATGGTGAACACCGAGCCGTTGGGAAGCGTCTGCGCCTCTACCCAACTCTTACCCGTGGTACCTGAGGCGCTCAGGATTGGCAGGTCAACGAAGTTCGCCGGTGACCCGAAGCCCGCGAGCCCTCCAGTGGGCCCGTAGAGAGAGTGGTACCAGCCCATGGTGGTGTTGTCGTAGTAGACCCACTGGGTGGGCATCCCGCTGGTGGAGAGCGGTATGGTGGCGGTGAAGTTATTGCCGTCGTAGGTCATCTCCTCGTTCTTCCAGTTGCTCCCAAATCCGTAGTGTATGGTGATCACGTCCGTCGAGGCAGGGCCGCTGAAGGTCACCAGCTCCTCGCCGGAAGCGGAGTTGGCGATCGCGTATGTGGAGCCGTTCAGGCCGCTGTAGTAGTTGGGACCGGAAATGCTGGGCAGCTTGGCACCTATGCCCTCCACGGTCGCCGTCACGGCTATGTGGTTTGAGGCGTAGAAGTCAATGGGAGAGGCAGTTATGTTGCTCGACCTAGCCGTGATCGGGTTGTAGTACATCGCCATGACCTGGTATGTCCCCGTCTGGGAGGAGGATGCCCCTGGGAAACCAGAGGGAAACTGCGCGTACTTGCTGCCTGGAGCCGTGAAGTTCAGCCAGGCGAAGGGTTCCTGGCCGTTGGGCTGAAGCACGAACAGCTTTATGGGAACCGAGTTGAGGGCTGGATTGCTCCAGCTCAGGCTGACGCCTATGGCGTCAGACGCCCCGGCCTGGATCTCGGCCGAGTTAACCGTGACCACGGCGTTGACGGGCACGTAGAGGGAAGAGTTCACCTCGGCCATGAAGCTCCCGGAGGAGTTCACGGCCGGTTGGGCCGAGGCAGTGATCCCTCCCATCCCCACGGCCAGGAAAAGAGCTAGCAGAAGCAGTGCAGCTGCTCTGTTGGATTCAGAAAACCTTGATTTCATGGTGCTTTCGGTCTGGGAATCCCCCAGAATATATGGCTTTCTCTGACATACTCTCCTCGCTGAAGCTCGGAGGTTCTGGGGTCTCCGTCGTCCTCGGAGTTGCCCCTCTGGGGGTATCAGTGCTCCCCTCGCAAGCATCCCTGTCTGTGCGCGATTGGCCTACGCCTTCCCCCAAAGGGGGACGCAACGCTATGTTGAACGAAGCGTTGGCGTCGGCGTGGTCAACGTGCCCGCAACTCGGGCACTTAAACGTTTTGTCTTCCCTAATCCCTATGCTTCCACACCTAGGACACTCCTTCGACGTGTTTCTAGGCTCAACATAGGTTATGGGAACTCCCTCCAATTTCGCCTTGTACTCAATGAACTTCTGGAGCTGATAGAAAGACCATGAGTTCAGGCCGTAGTTGAATGATTTGGTGTGCTTCTTATTATTCCTTATACCATCAAGTTTTTCGAGTTTCACTCCGGCGTTATTCTCTTTGGCTATCTCTACGATCTTCCTTGATACCTTATGGTCCAAATCCCTGATTATCCTGTTCTTTATCTTCTTCAACAGCCTGTATTTCTTTGCTTTCTGAAGCTTCCTCCTGATTTCCCTGTATTTCCTGTGCATGTGTTCTGCTTTCTTTCCAAGCTTCCACACCTTCCCTGTCTGAGGATTGGCTACCACGGCGATGTGTCCCGTTGTATTCCTGTCAACGCCCAACCATACCTGTGGATCTATCACTGGTTTCTCAGGTATAGTTGCGCTCACACATGCGTATTGTTCATCTATTTCAATCTGGTTTACCTTCTCAAAATCATTTCTGAAGCTGTATGGAAGCGTTAGCTTCAAGGAAGGTATGTATATTTCCTGCTTCTCTCTATCCACACGAATACCTTGGTTGGGTACCGTCAGTTTCACGCTCTTAACACTCTTTATCTTCTTATTCCTCGAATACTTTCTCAGTATCTGGTTTGCGATGACGCTCTTCAGACCGAACTGCTTGACGTCTTTAGAGGAGAGCGTGTAAGTCCTGACCGCAAACTCCGCAATCTGTTTGGCCTTCTTCAATTCACTGGAGAAATCCCTGTTGTGTCTGATATTGAATGTCAAGATCATACCCCTTTCTGCCCCTCTATGTATTTCTTCACAACATCAAGCGTCACATGATACTGACAGCTGTACACCATATGGTCTTCATGATGGTATTCTTTTTGTTTATTGGCTATATCCATAAACCAAAAGAATTATACTGTTGTTTACTTTTCGGCAATTCATCTCCTCCCTGAAGGTCGGAGCTCTCTTGCTCATTTTTCGTAAGCGGCTCCGAGGCTTCAGGCGTTTTGGCGCGCTCTCTGTGATGTCTTGTCGGCAATTCAAAGTTTGCTCACGGAGTTCGGCGGTCACGATCCAGGGGAGATCGAAGAAAAATAGAGAAGCCAGAAATTCCTCACGAAGTGAGATTTATTGTAAAAATCATGAGCAGACTAGGAGATTTTCGAATTATGCAACAAATCAGTACATAGGTAAAGTTTATAAAGTTTTTAAGCGATAAGGTCTGAGCGACCTGATCCATGCGCTGTTCGCTTGTGGCATCGGTTATATTTGTTATTTTACTGATTAGCCCTTTTGCGGTATATGGCGCAGGAGGGCCTGACGTTGCGGGGGCTAGCGCTGCTAATGTTACAGACCCAAATGTCGTGATCGTGGCTACCTTGCCTAACTCCTTTAACGTAATGGGCCCGTACGGTAAGACGGTACACGAGTTGTTGGGCGTGCCCCTTAGCTCGCCCATAAGTGGCACGTCACTGGCAGGAAAGCCGAACGTTAGAGTTGCGTGGCACGTTTTCTACCTAACTGTGATAATGCCCAACGGGAGCAGGGTAACCGTTGAAAGCAAGGCACAGGTGATCCAGGCAAGGATAAACGGCAACGTGGTAACCATAACGCCAAACTACATAAGCCCAAGCTACAAGGTAGAGCTCGTAAAGGGCAACGAAACCTTAAGCGCGCTGATGACCGTTGCCAGGCAAGTCTTGCGGAGCGAGCTTAAGAGTCTGACACCACCTACAGAAGTCCAGACCGCAAAGACGGTGAAAGCCCTAATACCAATTCCTGGCTATTTCCCCTCGTGGAGTTCCGTCCCGAAGAGCTACTTATCCCAGCAGACCGCAAAGACGGTGAAAGCCCTAATACCAATTCCTGGCTATTTCCCCTCGTGGAGTTCCGTCCCGAAGAGCCACCTATCCCAAGCTGGCTACAGCACCAGTTCGAGCGAGGACCAAACGTGGGCTTTGTCGAGCTTTGCTAACGTCACTTCAAGCAGCGAGGTTTGCGGTTATGTCTATCCAATGAACGATAGTGATTTAGTGATACCGACTGGTGATTATGCCGGAGTCCCGCTGACGATATTCCAGGAATTAAAGAATTCGAGTGAAGTTGAGCCATTGGTACCACAAGCAGTGGCCCAGTTATGGCCGCCGGCGTTGATTGAGAACGTATGGGTTGGCCCTGTGCCCCTGAGCATCGGTGCCTATCCGCTCACCAGCCCCGCTGACTGGCTCGCAACGGGCGTCACGCTTTCCATCACCCAGTCGAACTTGGGTAGCGGCAATTACGAAATCAACCTAAAGGCGACCATAAACGGCCAATCGTACACCATGGCAAAGGTTTATGAGGTAGCTTACTCAGATCAGTACTGCAACATATCGGTATCATTTGAGGGAACCGTCAACTCAACTGGAGCGCCAGCCCCGTTCTTGAACTCGGTAGCTTACTCGCTTTTGCCATCGTTGACCGTTTATCCATCAATAGCCTTTGAAACCAATGACACCTCATCTTCTTTCTTCGGCAACAACACCAACTTTGCGCTTGAGTTCTCAATGGGTAACGGTCAATTAACGGTTGGCAAATGGCCTCTATATTACTCTATCAGCAACGACATAAGTAGCTGCACGGGCATTTGGGGATCGAGCGGCATCGGCAGTTCATGGCCTCCAAGCCCAAGCAACGGTGACCAGGCATGGGGAGCAAGCGGCAGCACCACCGAACTTCGTTACGATAATGCAATTTCCTATGTAGCGGCCGTCGGTTCACTGAGCCAGATGGGAAATAACGGTTTCGCAAATGCTGTTGGCATATCGTGCAGCTACGTGGACACGGATTTAAGCTCGCTAAACTATTTCGCTATCCGCTAGAGCCTTAGTTTGACGTTTATCATAACGACCGAGACCCTCCCTTCTGTCCCGCGTATAAAAATATGACCGCAGAGCAGATCGATGGTTTTGTTTCCGATCTGCTTTACGCCGCCCAAAACGCAGAAAAGGTGAGGTCATGCTACGACTTCAACGGCGTGGTGATCATAGGGACGGCAAAGAGGATGGGCATGGAAGCCATTAGCTTTGACAGGAAAATGATCGAAAAGTCGGCAAGTAAAGGGCGCGCATGCTGGGAGGGTTGCCGGGTTGAGCGCGGGAAAAGCTCATGGCGTTTTCTGCATGGGGAACATGGAACCCCCTTTCGTGCGCTGCATCCCATCAGGTGCAAGGCGCGAAAAGGGAAACGTAACGAAAGCTAAAAAACTCACACCTCGGGCGTCGCTTAGCAGCGCGGTGAAGCCATTCGAGTTCTTAAATCGCCTTTGCTTATCCGGTATTGGGTCAATCACGGTCAGGTCGGGTATCGCTCTGAAAGCCTTGTCGTGAGTTGCTATTTTGTTCACGCCTTCGGCCATCATGGTTGCCACTATCGCAGCGTCCCTTCCACCGATGCCTAACTTCGCGTATCTTCCGAGAAGCTCTACGGATAAGCGCGCCAGCTCGAAGTCAAAATCGCGAACCCTTAGGGTTGAAAGGGTCAGCAACGCGTCCATCAACTCGTCGTATTGGGCCTTGGGAAGCATCCTGAAGTAGTGCGCCACTTCCATGAGGGTCGCGGGGCTCTGCAGTATTCCCTCCTTCACTCCCTCCTCCACGACTTTCGAGGCTGCCTCGTGCTCGGGAAAACGCGAGTCAAACCAGTAGATCCAGTAGTTGGAGTCCACGTAAATCAAGCGGCTTCCCAGATCTTCTTCATCGACAGGGGGTCGGTCAGCGGGAGCGGAGATCCCTCCTTTATGAAGCCTTTTCTCTTGAGAAATTCCTCTGGGCTCATGGACCTCGTCAGAACCATCTTGTCGCCTTCTACCGTGAGCCGCAGGCTTTCGCCGGGCTTGATCCCGACCGCCTCCCGGACCTCGCGCGGTATCATCACGCGCCCTTTTTCATCCAATTTGACCTCGTGGCGCAACCTATCCCACTTTCTTTCCCACGGCTTCTTTTAAGCGTTTTGAGATCTGCTGCCCTCTAGGTATCGCGGTTTTGCGTCATCAACCTGGCGCAATACAGCGCCGACGGTTCAAAACGTCTCCTCCTACCTGAAGAGCTTAAGCGGCCCTGAAGCCAGAGCGGGTGAACGTCTCCTCACCGCGCCACCAGCCTTCGCGAGTGCTTTTTTAGCCATCGCGTTGTTGCCAGCACGACTCTCCAGCAGTTATGCCGTATGCCACGGTGCACGTGACGCAGTGGATGAAAAGGCCAACTCCACCCTTATCGAAGTGCCTGTTGTGGGTCACGTGACTAACGGAAAGGCTTGGCCACCCTTATGACGAGCTAAAGAACGACGAGGTAAAGCAAGGGCTTGAAAGGGCAAAGCGGGAAGGAAAACTAGACAGAAGCATGCACTAGTATTTATTCAACAAAGCAGCATTGCGTTTGGTCTGGGAAAGGCGCTGGAGGTTTACTGTAATTTACGCGAGCTTACGAAACCGGATGAGGGGCTTACTGCGGCTTAAGAGGGCTTACGCGCTTTACGCGGCCTTACGCGCTTTACGCCGTAAGCCCTTTACTGGGCGCGTCAACTCCACATTTGACTGTCAAGCAACCCCTCATTTGACAGGCTTGACTTGTCAACTCCTGCCTCATTTGACAGTTCTTGCTTGTCAACAGGTTCCACATTTGACAGCAGAAAAGTGTCAACCGCGGGTGAGTTGACAGCTCAGCTGACAGCTCAGTTGACAGTTGACAGGCCTGTTGACAGACGAGAAATTGTCAACTAATCCCACATTTGACAGGGCCTGTTGACAGGCCAGTTGACAGCCCCGTCAAGTCGAAATTGCATAGGAAACTGGTGCTAGTTCACGGGCTTTTTTCACGTGCGCGGCCGCAAATCGCGATAGCAACCAGCTACAAAATTTATTTGCCAACCATATCCTCCTCAGCCAGCGGGAAACTGGCGCCGGGTAGTGAGGCCGCTGGGAAGTATAGCGGGGTGGACGCCTCGCGGCCAGACCACCGTCGGCTTCGAGCCGCCTTCCAGCACAATCCTCGTCCCAGTCCTGACCTCCACGTAGCGCTCGCCGAGCTCCCGCGTTCTTCTCTTGGCCTCGTTGCCGCTGCAGTGCGCGGGCGCCAGGAACTTCGCGACCGAAAAAGCCCTCTGAAGCTGCTCTTCGGACGGCTGGTGGAACCCGCCGATGACGAAGGAGATGTCGCCGAACTGCGCCCTCGCGACATCCGCGATCTTCCCGATCCCAGGGTGGCTACACCCCACCAGAAGGGCGTTGCTACCGCCGACCCTGACCACGGCTGACTGCTCGTCCACGGGCGACGACCCAAGGGTCCCGGTGCTCCAGAAGTCGAGGGCGAGCTCCGCGGGCTCGGCCACCTCAACCGCCTTTAACCCCTCTGGGACGCAGCGGGCGGCCCCGGCGGGGGCGTAGACCTTTATACCCGGGTTGGCCCTGGCGACGGCCGGCAGCCCGCCCCAGTGATCGTGGTGGGCATGGCTCAGAAAGGCGAAGCTCAGCCCGTCGAGCCTCAGGCCCAGCCTCGTGAAGTTCTCCTCCAGTATTTCAGGTCTGGGACCGGCATCGAAGAGGGCCCTCCAAGCCTCGGACTCGACCAGGAGGCTCCAGCCCCATTCGTTGAGCAATCCCCGCGCCGGGCTGTTGTCGTTCATCACGGTCAACGTGACGCGCTTTACCATGCGGAAAGAGCGCGATCGCGTTTAAACCCTTTCCAGTTGAGGCGCGGAGCTGAACTCTAGCAAAGCGCTCCAGGAGCCACAGGCGCAAAATCGGCAAAAACTGAGAAAAAAGGCTTATGGGCGCCCTATTGTCCTTCGTTCCCCCAGCACGGTCCGCCCCTACCGCCGCCCATTCCTCTGCCTCCGCCCATTCCCCTACCGCCCCCCATACCCATCCCTCTACCTCTTCCTCCGCCCATGCCCCTCGGTCCTTCCCCGACTTCCGTGGGGGCGGTCACCTCTGGCAGGCTCCCGGCCGCTATCAGAGAAACCGCTTGGTCCGCCCTGCCCTCGAAGGCGTAGAGCTTGGCCTTTCCCTTTGCCAGCTTGAACTCGTACTCGCCGAACTCCCTGAGCACCAGCGCGTCCGCCCCCTTGTCCAGTATGGCCTTGACCGCCCTGATCCCCCTGCGGAGCGGGACGCCAAAGCTGACGTTTGGAGGCCTCTGCACGAAGAGCGCCGGGTTGGCGTACGTCTCGGCCAGCTTGTAGGCTCCGCCATCCACATCGTAAACGCAGACCTGCTGCGCGCGTCCTGGAGAGTCAACGTAACCCTGTGTGCACAGAACTGCTACTCTCAACTTCATCTCGTCCTCCGGAGGGTGACTTATATCGGTTTCCCTTATCTTTCAACCGATGGAGGGCGGGCGGCGCAGACTACTAACCGATATCTTTAAATATATCGGCTATCAGATATACGACCAAAGATGCCAAGAGGAAGATGCTGGTACGGATGGGGGCCCGGTTACGGGCCGGAGGCCGGCTTCGGCTACGCCCCAGGGTGGGCGGCGCCCGCTCCCCGCGGGCTGGGTCTGGGTCTCGGGAGAGGGGGCCGCTGGGCTGGCGGCCCAGGCGGTTTGGGCTGGCTGGTCTACGACGCGCTGAAGGAGGGGCCCAAGGATCAGAAGGAGATAGCCGACTGGATAACCTCCAAGGTCCAGACCCCGCTGGTGGCCGAGTACCTGACTCCGCTGCTCGACTGGTGGGTCGGAGTTGGTCTTGCCAAGAAGGGGGAAGACGGGAAGTACAGCCTCACCGACGCGGCGCCTGCGCGCTGGGGACCCTGGTGGCGAGCCGGAACCCGATTTTTTGCCAGTCCTCAGCTCAGTCCTGATCGGGAGTCCCTGAGTCTAGTTTTTCTGGGGAGGTTTCCTCACGCAGAGGGAGCTGACCGCGGCGATAGCGATCTCGCTGCGGAGCGCCCTGGCCCACGGATCGGGTACGGCCGGACCCCTGTCTCTCGCGTCCCAGGAAGAGGCGGCGATCCGTGCCGATGCTTGCAGAGCTCGGCGCCCGCGGGCAGGCAGGCCCTGCCTCGGCCGACCAAAAGGCGTTTAAGTTCTCAGGTGAACCCCTCATGGGAGCACTCTCGGTCGGAGACAGGGCTCCGGACTTCTCCTCCGTGGACAGCGATGGCAGACCTGTTTCCCTTTCGGGTTTTGCTGGGAAAGTCGTGGTCCTTTACTTCTACCCCAAGGCCAACACGCCTGGCTGCACAAGGGAGGGCATCGCCTTCAACGAGAAGCTGGACTGGCTCGGGCAGCACGGCGCCGTGGTGCTGGGCATCAGCACGGACTCCCCAGGTGCCCAGGCCAAGTTCAAGCAGAGGTACTCCCTCGGCTTCACCATGGTCAGCGACGCAGGCCGGAAGATCAGCAGCCTCTACGGTGTGCTGCGTCCGACTGGGACTGCGGAGAGGACCACGTTTCTGGTGGGCCGGGACGGCGTCATAGCCGCCGTCATAAGGGGCGTCAGGCCAGAGGAGCACGCCTCAGAAGTGGTCAGAAGGATGGAAGACTTGGGGATGGCCTAGGGAAGCAGCACAGCTCTCCCGCTGATCTCCCCGTGCTTGAGCTTCCCCAACACATCGTTTGCCTGAGAGAGGGGGAACTTGGTGGCCTCGATCCTTATCTTTCCCTGGGAGGCGAGCTTGAGGACCTCGAGCATGTCCTGCCTGGTCCCGATGGCGGTGCCCCTCACGGTCACCTCGTCAGGGAAGGAGTAGTCCAAGAGGTCCCCGCGCACCCCCAGGACCACCGTTCCTCCGGGCTTCGCCATCATGAGTGACGCGTTCACCGCTGCCTGCGAGGGCGCGAATACAATGACCGAGTCGGCCACCTTCGGCTGGACTCTCGAGTAGTCCCTTCCTGGGTCTAGTACCTCGTCGGCTCCCAGCCTGAGGGCGAGCTCCTGGTGCTCCCGGCTGGTGCTGACCGCCACTACCCTTGCCCCGTAGAGCTTCGCCATCTGTATGACCACGTGCCCAACTCCCCCGACGCCCAGGACGTAGGCGGTCTTTCCGGGGGACAGGTCCGCCTTCTTGACGGCACCGTAGGCGGTCACGCCTGGGCAGAAGAGAGGGGAGGAGGTCTCGGGGTCGATGCCGCCTGGTATCCTGTAAACGTGGGCGGCCTTCCCCACCACGTACTCCGCGTAGCCTCCGTCCACGGTCTCACCCGTGATCTGCTTGTAGGGGCAGAGGTTCTCCCTGCCGGTCAGGCAGTACTCGCAGTGCCCGCAGGTGTCATAGAGAGGCTGGAGTCCCACGAGCTCCCCCTTCCCGATGCCTTCGACGCCTTCCCCGACCTCCTCCACCGTCCCGATGATCTCGTGGCCCGGGATTATGGGGAGCTTCGCGGGCACGCCGTACCTCACCCAGTCTCCCTCTATCATGTGGAGGTTCGAGTGACAGACCCCGCATGAAATCACCCTGATCAGGACATCTCCCCTCGACGGGAAGGGAGTTTCAACGTCTTCGTACACGAGGGGGTTATTCTCCACCAGATCTGGCTTGTGAAGCACCATGGCCTTCAAGTGTCGCACCCAGGTTTCTCTGGGGCAGGATTTACGCCTTTCTTGTGGCCTAGACCTCTTTGGAATGCCCCTGAGACGCCCCTCTCGGGTGCGGGACGATGCGTTTTCCGTCGGACGTAAAACCCCTCCAGTCGGGATCGTGCCGAACCTGATATCCCGAGCTCCCACCCCATTCCGGAAATGGGGGCGGTGTCCTCGAAGGTCGGTCGTGCCTTACAGCATATGAGCAAGAAAGCTCCGACCTTTAGGGAGGAGATGAATTGCCAGCCAAAAAGTTTATCGGCGCCAGCAAAATTGTGTAAGCGATGATCAAGACCCTCAAAGTGAGACTATATCCAGATGAAGG
>Ga0080003_1001476_pt1 | contig 12335 bp, 13 predicted proteins | sample JossMetagenome_FD_69206 | JGI IMG/M metagenome (GOLD analysis project Ga0080003, IMG submission 69206) | Hot spring microbial communities from Joseph's Coat, Yellowstone National Park, USA - JC2_E (SPADES assembly) (version 2) | ecosystem: Environmental > Aquatic > Thermal springs > Hot (42-90C)... | reverse complement strand
GGTGGACTCAGAATGGCTTTCATAGGTCAATTTCTAATCACTACTATAGCTGCCTTCATAGGTACACCTATAGGTATTATGGCTGGTATATTTTTAGCTGAGTATGGTAGAGGTACTTGGTGGGCTATGTTTATAAGAAATTTGGCAGATATTGTCATATCTATGCCAGCTATAGTCATTGGTGCTGCTGTTTATGTGATACTTGTGGCACCTCTTCACAGTTTTAACGGTTTATCTGGTTCTGTGGCACTTTCAATTTTGTCCCTTCCTTATATTACGATAGCCACCGATGAGATGCTAAAACTTGTGCCAAAGGAGATGAGGGAGGCTGCATACGCTTTAGGAGCTTACAAACACTATGTGATAAAAAAAGTTACCATGAGAGCCGCTAAAACCGGCATACTTACCGGTGTTATATTAGGTCTTGCCAGAATGGCTGGCGAAGCTGCACCTTTGTTGTTTACATCTTTTAACAACGACCATACTACCTTCAATCTTTTAAAACCTATGGCTACTCTTACTATAACGATATTTATATACGCTACTGGTCCGTACCATGAATGGCATGAACAAGCTTGGGCAGCAGGTTTTGTACTTACATTTGGTGTGCTTATAGCAGTTATAATAGCTAAGTTTTTGGTGCACGGCGCATCTTTTACGGCACCTTTTATGTATGTGGCAAAGCGTATTGCTAAAATAAACAAAGGATGAGGAGAGCGTATGAGTAGTGTAATAGCCATTGACAATCCAAAAGCCGAAATAAAAAACCTAAATTTTTACTATAAGAAAGGTATAAAACCTTCTTTGGAAAATGTAAATATGCCTATACCCGATAAAAGAGTGACCGCTCTTATAGGCCCAAGCGGATGCGGTAAAACTACGCTTTTGAGATGTTTGAACCGTATGCATGATCTTTACCCGGGGATTCTTTATGAGGGTGAGATACTTTTGGACAATCAAAATATTCTTTCAAAATCCACAGACCTTATAATTTTGAGAAGTAGAGTAGGTATGGTCTTTCAAAAACCTACGCCTTTCCCAATGTCTATATTTGAAAACGTGGCTTTTGGTCTTAGGCTGATGGGCATAAACAACAAAACAGAGCTAAAAGACAGGGTTGAAGCTGCTATAAAAATGGCTGCTCTTTGGGATGAGGTGGGTAATAGACTCCATGAAAATGCTTTTTCTTTGTCCGGAGGTCAACAACAGCGTCTTGTGATAGCAAGGGCTGTAGCGGTAAATCCAGAGGTGCTCTTGTTTGATGAACCTACATCTGCTCTTGACCCTATATCTACGGCCAAAGTAGAAGAGCTTATTATAGAGCTTAAGAAAAAGATGGCTATTGTTATAGTAACCCACAACATGCAACAAGCTGCTCGTATAGGGGATTATACGGCTTTTATGTATCTTGGTAAGCTTATAGAATTTGATAAAACAGAAACCATATTTACAAATCCAAAAGAAAAGCTCACAGAAGATTATATAACCGGTAGATTTGGATAAGGTTATGCTAAAATATATCAAAGATGAAACATATATATCTTATAAGACATGCCCAGAGTGAATACAACGAAAAGGGTATATTTCAAGGAAGCTTAGATAGCGAGCTAACCCCTCTTGGATATATACAAGCAAAACTCTTGTCTTTGGCTTTTAAAAATAAGAAAATAGATATTATCTACTCATCTTTTCAAAAAAGAGCTTTAAAAACCGCTATATTTTTGTCAAAAGCCCTAAACAAAGAGATTATCATAGAACCACGCATAAGAGAAATATCTTTTGGAGAGTTAGAGGGCAGAAACTTTATAGAGATGTTTAGAGAGTATAAAGATATGATGATATCTTGGTCCAAAGACCCTTTAGAGCATTCTCTTCCCACCCAAGAGTCCAAAGAATCTTTTCTAAAAAGGGTAAGAGAGTTTATAGATATTGTAAAAGCTCAAAAACATGAACATATAGCCGTTGTTTCTCACGGTGGGTTTATACACGGGTTTATAATGGAAACTACAGGTTTTAGGGCGCCCCTTTGGAATATCCATACAGATAATACAGGAGTTTCAAAGCTAAAGTTTCAAGAGGGTAGGTTTTATATAGATTATCTTAACAACACCTGTCATCTTTTATGAGTAAATATAAAAATGAGTAAATATAGAAAAGGCAAATTAAAACTTGAACATCATACGTTGGAGGGTTTTGATAAGTATATAAAACCGGTGTTGGAGATTGAGATAGTAGAAGCTGTAATACCTGGAAGGATCTTTAGAAACAACAAAGGACGAGGCTCTAAAGGTCTTTTTTTACAATATGAGACCTCTTCTGGTTTTAAGCTTTTATACAAAAATGGCACATCTGTACAAGAGGTGTTTGTGGTCTGTAGCGACAAAGAAATATTTAAATCTATCTTTGAAAATCTATACAAGGAGTAATTTATGAATCTTTTAAAATGGGGTTATATGGGTATATTTTTAGTAGGTCTTATAGAGTCTAGCGTGTTTCCTCTTTCTACGTTACCTCTTATGACAGCTGGCACAGTTTACAAGCTAAACGTTTATTTGGTGGCATTTTGTGCACTGTTAGGAGATTTCATAGGGGCGTCTATAGTTTATTATATAGGCTATAACTATGGCTACAAAGCTGTTTCTAAGTTTGTATCTGAAGAGAAGTTTAGAAAAACAGAGGCTCTTTTTAACAAATATGGAGCTTTTGCCATATTGATAGGAGAGCCTTTTTATGTGATAAACTGGATAGCGGGTATTCTTAGGTTTGGGTATTATAGGTTTATAGCGATGGCTCTTTTGTCTAGGGCTTTTAAGCTTATCATCTTTGCATTTTTTGGAAAAGCCTTAGAGAGGTTTTTGTAAAGATTTTCTTTTTTCTGATATTTTTTCCAAGATGTTTTGAAGTGCTTTTTTGTCGTTATTTTTTATCATATACTCTAAATCTTCTATGTTTTGTCTAAAAAGATCAATAGCTTTTAGCAAGTTTTCTTGATTGTATAAAAAAATATCGCTCCAAAGGTTTCCTTGACTTGCCCCAATCCTTGTTGTATCCAAAAACCCTTGTCCTACATAGTCTTCGTATTCTTCTTTTAATGTTTTTGTAAGAGCGTAAGCTATTAGATGGGGCAGGTGCGACGTGATGGCAAATATCTCATCGTGGGTTTTTGAATCCATAATCTCTACTTTAGCTCCTATATGCTCCCAAAATCTTTTTACCGTTTCCGTATAATCTTTTTTTGATATATCTGTAGGGCATACGATGGTTAATCTATTTAAAAATAGGTCTTTTGAGGCACTTTCAAAACCGCTTTTATGAGAACCAGCTATCGGGTGAGAGCCCATGTAGTTTTCTTTAAAAGCATTTTTTAAAACAGTTTCTGGATATTCTTTTACAGATGCCGCATCTGTTATAAGGGCATTTTTTATGATATCTTTTAGCGTATGGGCTGTTTGTTCTAAGCTTGATATGGGATTACAAAATATCACAAAATCGTAATCTAAATCTTTTTGAAACTCATCGTCTATCAGACCTTTTTCTTTGGCATTTGATATGGTGTTTGTGCTTTTGTCTAAAGCGTATATATGTTTTGATAGTTTTTTGCTTTTAATATCAAAAGCCAAAGACCCACCTATTAAACCAAGACCTACTATAAGGGTGTTGTTAAACATCACTTGACGATGAGAAGGTTTGTGTTTATATGATTAAATACAAATGTGGTGGTGCTTCCCATAAAAAAGTGCAATAGCCTTTTCTTGTGAGAGCCCATTATCACAAGGTCTATGTTTAGTTTGTCGGCGTTTGATACGATACCTTCTTCCGCTAATCCTTTTTCAAAAATTGGCTCAAAATCGTAATTTTTTAAAAGCCCTTCAAGCCTTTCTTTTTTTGAACCAAGCTCATCCGCATGATACAAAAATACCTTTCCGTTGTAGATGTTTTTTAGGTTTTTGGCAACATCGAGAAGTCCATCGTCTTCATCAGCTTCATCATGACACACCATAATTCGTTCTATGGGTTTGTGTTCTTCTTTAAAAGCCACAAAAACAGGACACTGGGCAGTTTTTATCATCTGTTCTGATGTAGAGCTCAAATGAAAACCTTTCAGCGTTTTATCGTAAGAGGGTTTACCAACAAATACAATATCTTCTTTGTCAGCTTGGGTACTTATTTCTTTAGCAGGATTTCCCCAGGTTTGAAGCGTGGAGACTTTGGCGTTCAGTTTTCTTCCCAAAGCGCTAAACTCATCCAAAAGTGCTTCAGATTCTTTTTCCATAAACTCTTTTATCTTCGCACTAATCCCTTCATAATAAGAAAAGCCCAATACCCCAGACAAATCTGCCAATAGGCTTTCTTCAACCAACGCACTATCCAATACATGCACTCCCACCACCGGGATGTTTAGTTTTGAGCCAAGCTCCAATGCGTAATAAGATGCCACAAAAGATGGTTTTGAACCGTTTAAACCTGCTATTATTCTTTTAAACATCTAAGTTTCTTACCTCCTTGGCGTAGGTCTCTATGAACTCCCGCCTTGGTTCAACGCTTTCTCCCATAAGTATTGAGAATATCCTATCTGCCTGGGCTGCATCTTCTAAGGATACCCTTAAAAGCCTTCTGGTAGCTGGGTTCATCGTGGTTTCCCAAAGTTGTTCTGGGTTCATCTCACCAAGACCTTTGTATCGCTGGATTTCTATACCATCTTTAACAAAGTTTATGATATCTTGATATAAGTCCTCGCTGCTTTCAACAATCTTTGTTTTGTTCCAAAGTTTTAGGCTTATAGGATAATTAAGAAAATCTTTGTACTCTTCGAAAAGCTTTTTGTAAGTGCCAGAAGTGAGAAAATCCACATCTACGATGCTAAAATTTTGATGTATATCGTAAATTACTATTGAATAAAAACCGTCAAAATCATCGTATCTAAGCTTCACAGAAGCTACACTTTTAAGCGTTTTTATATCCTCTAAAAGCTTTTGGGCTTTTTCTTTATATTTTAGATAAGATTCATCTATTTTGTTTTTAAGAAGATATTCTACAATCTCTTTGTTTTTCTTACTCATGATTTGAGATAGATTGTTGTGGTGTTCTTTTATGGCGTTTAAAAGGTTTATGAGTAGGTCTTTTTTGTAGGTATTGGAGCTTGCATCCATGAGAGTTAGATCTGTGCTGACGATATTTAATAAAAACTTTTCAAGTTCTTTATCGTCTTTTATATAACTTTCTTTTTTGCCTATTTTGATTTTGTAAAGTGGAGGCTGGGCTATATAAACATGTCCGTTTCCAATAAGCTTTGTCATAAACCTATAAAAAAATGTTAGCAAAAGTGTCCTTATGTGAGACCCATCCACATCGGCGTCTGTCATTATGATGGTTTTATGATATCTCAAAGCTCCCAAATCAACTTCATCTCCTATGTTGCACCCAAGGGCAGATATGATAGTCCTTATTTCTTCGTTGGATAGAGCTTTGTCAAGCCTTGCTTTTTCTACGTTTAGGATTTTACCTTTTAGTGGCAATATCGCTTGAAATCTTCTATCTCTTCCTTGTTTGGCAGAGCCTCCTGCTGATTCACCCTCTACTATAAATATCTCACATTTAGATGGGTCTTTTTCAGAGCAATCGGCAAGTTTACCCGGCAGCGATGTATCTTCTAAGAAAGATTTTCTTCTTACTAAATCTTTTGCTTTTCTGGCAGCTTCTCTTGCTAATGCTGCTTCTATGGCTTTTTCTACGATAGCTTTTAGTATGTCTTGATGCTTTTCAAAATAATCTGAAAGAAAATCTGAAACCACAGATTCTACTATATTTTTGGTTTCTTGGTTGCCAAGCTTGGTTTTGGTTTGACCTTCAAACTGAGGGTCTGGGACTTTGCAAGAGACCACCGCCACAAGCCCTTCTCTTAGGTCTTCCCCGGTAAACATCTCTTTTAGTTCTTTTGATATCTTCATGTTTTGGGAGAGCTTTGATACCACTTTTGACAATGCGCTTCTAAACCCACTTACATGGGTACCTCCCTCTATGGTTTTTATGTTGTTTACAAAGCTCTCAAGGGTTTCTTTGTAGTCTTTTGTGTACCTAAAAGCTACTTCCACCATCGTGTTGTCTTTGGAAGATTCTATATAAACAATATCCTCAAAAAGCTTTTCCTTGCCCTCAGAAAGGTAATCCACCAACTCCAATATACCTTTTTCAAACCTAAACACAAGATGTTTGTTGAGCCTATCGTCTATTAGCTCAAATGTGACATTTTTGTTTAGATAAGCAAGCTCTCTAATCCTTTTTTCCACTATATCAAACTTTATCTTGGTGGTTTCAAATATCTCTTGATCTGGTTTAAACGTAATCTTTGTACCTTTTTTGGTGGTGGGTCCTACTATCTCTAAATCTGTTTTTGGTATACCTCTTTCGTATTCTTGCCTGTAAATCTGTACATCTTTATAAACTTCTACTATAAGCCACTCCGATAGTGCGTTTACCACAGAAGCGCCTACTCCATGAAGCCCACCAGAATATTGATAGACTTTTTTGTCAAATTTTCCTCCAGCTCCCAAAACCGTAAAAACCACTTCAACCGCTGGTTTTCCAACATCTTTGTGTATTTGAACCGGTATACCTCTTCCGTTATCTTCTACGCTAACTGAATCATCTTGATGAATATGTACCCTTATGTGGGTAGCATATCCTGCCATCGCCTCATCAACGGCGTTATCCACTATCTCCCATATAAGATGGTGAAGACCTCTTTCAGACACATCCCCTATGTACATCGAGGGGCGAAGTCTCACATGCTCTAATCCAGTAACAACTCTTATCGCGTCTTCGCCATACTCCTGCATTATAGTTATTATACCATAAGCTATTGTGGGATTATTTGATGGGGTGTAAATTTGTCTAAAACTTTATTTATAAAAATATGATAAACTAAAACATAAGTATGGTGCTTAGACTTGAAGAGTTTAGAAGTTATGTTGAAGATAGACTTCACAAGTATCTTGATAGCAGTGTAGATGTCATACTAAAAGCCGGATACTCTATAATAGAAGCTGGTGGCAAAAGGCTTAGACCGCTTTTGGTGGTGGGGCTTGTGGATAGTTTTGGAGCAGACATAGACAAAGCCATTACACTTGGATGTGGTATAGAGTACATACACATAGCTTCTTTGCTTCACGATGATGTGGTGGACAAAGCTGATTCAAGAAGGGGAAGACCTTCTGTCAACAAAGTTTTTGGTGCTGAGGTGGCAGTGCTAACGGGGGATTATCTTTACGCAAAGGCACTATTTTTGTATGCCAACTACGGCAATGCCAAAATGATAGATATACTTTCAAAAGCTGTTATGAGTATGGCAGAAGGCCAACTTTTGGAACTAAAAAGCATAGGTTCTATCATCGATGAGAAAACTTACTTTGATATAATAGATGGCAAGACCGCATATCTGATAGGAGCTTGCTTTGGAGTAGGTGCCCTTATATCAGAACGTTCTGATTATGAAAAGTTTTTTGAAATAGGACTTAAGCTTGGAAGGGCTTTTCAGCTTATAGACGATGCTCTTGATTATGAGACTGATAGCGCAAAGCTTGGAAAACCATCCAGAAGCGATCTGAAAGAAGGCAAGATCACATATCCAGTGATATCGGTTTTGGATCAAATAGATAAAGAACTTCTTAAAAAAGTGATTTTAGCCCAAGAACCAAATCAAGATGAGCTTGATAAAATTATAGATATGGTGATAGAAGAAGGAGGGGTAAAACGAACAAAAGAATTGGCTTTTAGGCTTTTAGAAGAAGTAAAAGAAAGTTTATCAAAATACAATACCAAAACATATTTTATGGAGCTTATAGAAAAAACCGTCAAAAGAGATTTTTGATGGAGTACGTAGGCTATATATTTGGTATAGTTTTTTTTATATTGCTGGAGGCTTTTTTCTCTGGCTCTGAGATGGCTATATTGTCTTCAAACAAATCAAGGCTTGAAGCTCTCGTTAAGAAATCAAACAACCCACACAAAGCCCTTGTTTCAAGGTTTTTAGAAAACCAAGAGGAATTTTTAACATACACGCTTTTTGGATACACCATAACTATCGTATTTGCCGCGAGTATCTATACTGTTATGCTCTTTGAGCTATCTAGAAGCATACCCATTTTAAAAAATGTTTATGTTCTTTTCTCAGAATCCATCGTGATAGTGACTATTATATTTGGCGAGATCATACCGAAGATGATATTTCAAAAATACGCCGATAAGGTAATATTGCCATCGCTGTTTGTTTTGGATAAGCTTAGGTTTTTATTTGGTTTTTCTTCTTTTTTATCAAAAGCCGTAAAACGTTTGTTTTTAAAACATATCTCAAAACCTCATTCTTATGTGAATAGAAACACCATCCTTAACATAATATCCATGGGTCTTGATATAGATAAGTTTGAATCTCTAATATTGTCAAATATAGTATCTTTCAAAGAGCGAAGAGCCGGTGAGATTGTAAGACCCATTTACGAAGTGGCTATGATCGAAGAAGGAGCTTTGGTGGACCAAGCTATATATCAGATGAAATCAAGCGGTTATTCAAGGCTACCTGTATTTAGGCACACTGTAAACGATATCCTTGGTTATATAAGGGCTTTTGATATTATAGATAAAGACCCAAATACTCCCATAGGCATATCTATAAGGCCCATTCATCTTTTTTCTGAATTTACATTTTTAAAAGATGTTCTTCAGGAGTTCAAAAGAAAAAAAGAACACATAGGAGCTGTGGTGGATGAAAGGGGCGTTATACTTGGTATCATCACGTTAGAAGATGTTTTAAAAGAGATTGTAGGACAGATATCCGATGATATGAGAAAAGAAGATGAACTTTTAAAAGAGATAGCAAAAAACAAGTGGCTTGTGGAAGGCAGATTGGAAATAAGCGAGTTTTCAAGAGTTTTAGGCATAGACCTACCTCCAGGCCCTTATACAACGGTATCTGGTTATATCACTTACCATCTTGGTAAAATACCCCAAAGAAACGAACTAATCCAGATAGGCAAGATAAAATTTAAAATCATAGATAGTGATAGAAGACGCATACTCAAGCTTGTGGTGGAACTATAAAATTATCTATTGAAATTTTAAGTTTTTATAATAAATTTATAATATTAACTTTAGGAGGTATTTTATGCAAAAGAACATGGCAAGTTGGGACAGAATAGGAAGAGTTATATTGGGTATTGTGTTTATAATCTTGGCTTTTACCCATCATAGCTTACCATTTTATATCCTTGGTCTTGTAGGCCTTGTATTTTTAGTGACTGCAGCCATAGGTTTTTGCCCTCTTTATACTGTGCTTGGTTTTAAGACAGGCGGGTAATATTTAAATCTTAAAGCTGGATACGTTTTGTATCCGGCGCTTCTAACATATACAATTTTTAATTTGGAGGTGATGTATGAAAAAGAATATGGCAAGTTGGGACAGAATAGGAAGAGTTATATTGGGTATTGTGTTTATAATCTTGGCTTTTACCCATCATAGCTTACCATTTTATATCCTTGGTCTTGTAGGTCTTGTATTTTTAGTGACTGCCGCTACAGGCTTTTGTCTACTTTATACTTTGGTTGGTTTTAAGACAGGCGGGTAATATTTTATTAACTTTGTAAAAGCTATAAAATTTTAAATATAAGATTTAGGATTTTTTTATTTTGTTAATAACCAACGTCTAATGTTCAAAATATAAACTTATTTTATGTAATCTTAATTAATTGTTATAAGAATATTACGTCTATATGTTATATTTTTAATAATGGCATTAATTGTTTTGGAGGTTTAATTATATGGATAGAAGAGGTTTTTTTAAGGCTATAGGTGCCGCTATCGGTATAGCTGCATCTGAAAAGGCCGCACAAGCCATGGAAATCCCTCCTATGCTTACAATACCTGGAAGAGAGGAAAACAATCCTCAGTGGGTAGGCCAAAAAGGCAAGAAATTTGGTATGGTTATGGATTTAAGAAAATGCATAGGATGCCAAGCTTGCACGTCTGCTTGTGTTATAGAAAACGATGTACCCACAGATCAATACAGGACATACGTACCTGAATATGAAGTTGGCACTTTCCCAAATGTAAGAAAGGTTTTCTTACCTCAGCTTTGTAACCACTGCGAAAATCCCCCTTGCGTTCCCGTTTGTCCAACCGGTGCCACTTACAAAAGGCAAGATGGTATAGTAGTAGTGGACAACACTATATGCTGGGGTTGTGGATACTGTGTAAACGCTTGCCCTTACGACAAAAGATTTATGAACGACAGGTACCATGTGGCAGACAAGTGTACTTTTTGCGCTCACAGGGTAGATAACGGCATGCTACCAGCTTGCGTAGAATCGTGCGTAGGCGGAGCGAGAATATTTGGAAATCTAAACGATCCAAACAGTGAAGTTTCAAGGCTTATAAGAACATATCCGGTTAACGTTTTAAGACCTGAGCAAGGCACTATACCAAACGTATTTTACATAAACCTCTACGGAGAGCTTCAAGATACACCGCCCACTAACTTTGAGAGCTTGGATGACCTTGCAAGAGAGTACTATAAGATAAAATCTGAAGAGTCCGAGTGGATGATTTTAAAACCACTCCAAGATATAGTAAATGTGGAGGATTATAAACATGATGCTTGATACTTACCACAAAATTTTGGTGTTTGCCTCTTCTATAACCCCTTCAAGACCTTGGGGTGTAAATATACCAAACTATTTTTGGACAGGTGGTATAAGTGTAGGTGCTTTTTTCATATACAGTCTTTACACGGTGTTTGGTATAGAAAAATTTAAAAGATTGGCAAGCATGTGTCTTCTGATAGCATTTTCATTTATAGCCATAGCCCCTCTAAACTTAGTAGACGATCTAAAACAACCAGGTAGAATGATCCACGTATTTTTATACGGATGGTCTCACTTCCCAACATCTCCTATGAAGTGGGGTGTGATACTTTTAACCTCATACACAGTGCTTGTGCTTTTAAACCTTGTGGCTTACTATAGACCGTTTTTTGTAAAACTTTACAACAGCATTGAGGACAATAGGCTGAAGTTAGCTTTCAAGCTTTTAACATTAAATAGACTTGGTCTTAGCGAAAGCGATAAGCAAAAAGATAGAAAAATTCTTTTTTACCTTGGAGCTGCTGGGCTTTTGTTTGGTATAGGTCTTGAGTTTTACACCGGTTATATAGTGGGTATATTGGTGGCTTTCCCGCTCGTACATTTTCCAGCGTTACCGCTTGTTATGCTCACATCCGCTTTAGTGTCTGGTTCTGGGTTTGTATTATTTTTTTATCCTATATATCAAAAGCTTATGGGTAAAGAAATAGATAGAGACGATATAGCTGCCGTGGCTAATGTAATGGCTTGGGCTATAGTGGGTGAACTTGTTTTAGATCTATTCTGGTACTCTTTTAGTCTTGCTTTTAGTGGCATTACAAAATATTATATGAGAGCTTACTTTAAAGAAGACCTTATCGGCATATTAGTATTTGATTTAGGGTTATTCTTATTTGTGCCTATGATTTTGGCTTTTAGCAAAGCAAAAAGGTCTTCATTTATTATGTTTGTAGCTGGTGCTTTGGCAGCTTTTGGAGCTTGGTATTTCAAATACAGCCTTGTAATAGGTGGGCAAAGTTTTCCAAAGATGATAGGCGGTTTTCTCACTTATACAATGCCAATATTTGGACATAATAGTTTACAATCTTTGATAGCAAACTGGGCTGGTATAATAGGGCTTTTGGCAGCTACTATAGCTTTGTTACCACATACCGATGATCTTTACAAAGGTTTTGGCAAGGAGGTAAAACAATGAATACTACTCGTAGAAAGTTTCTTCTTGGTGTCTCAGCCGCCGGCCTTGGTACGATGGCTTTAGGATATTTAAAAACATTTAAATACCTTTTTACATTTGGAAGAAGAGGTCCAAAACCAAGATTTCCCATATACGGTAACGTACATTTACCAGAATTGTTAAAAACCAAAGCCCCAACAAACGAAAATGGCAATTACATTGTTAACAAAGATTATTATTATGCCAATACCGTTTGCATAGGCTGCACTACCCAATGTGGAGTACGTATTAAGGTTGATAAAAAAACTGGTAAAGTAGTGAGGGTATTTGGAAATCCTTACAACTTGCTTTCATCAGATCCATGGCTTGATTACAATAAGCCTATAAAGGAGAGCATCTTTTGGGTATCTGGTATAAATGAATCTGGCCTCACAAACCGCTCTACGGTCTGCGCCAGAGGAAATGTAGTATTTGATAAGTTATATACAAGATATAGAGTTACAAAACCACTTAAAAGAGTAGGGCCAAGAGG